>MLJW01000025.1_pt1 | contig 224344 bp, 196 predicted proteins | sample 888231 | NCBI WGS metagenome assembly MLJW01 (sample SAMN05788063, study PRJNA343431) | mine drainage metagenome | isolation source: sample collected from the inflow into an acid mine drainage treatment plant... | place: Germany: Lusatia, lignite mining district
CACGTTTGACTGCCAACTCCCTAAATTCGGGTGTGTATTCCCGCTTCGGTATAGTCTTCATCTTCTTTCCTTTCAAAAGTAACGTTAATATTACGCCACTCTTGGAAGACTATTTTTCGGGGGAAGGTCAGAGAGGCTATTGGGCAAGAGTGGCTGCCGGCCAAAGTGTGCCTAAGACCGCTCTTCCAAACCCAAAGAATGATGAAACAATACAGATAGCCAAGAGGAATCCTATATCCGAAGAGATAAAGGTTGCTCAAGAGCAGAAAAAAGAGAAGGAAAGGCAACAAGTCGAGCAGGTGGGCGAGATCACCGTACCAGCAGTTCTGGAGTTACCTCATAAACTGACGAAGATGACGCAGAAGTTTTATGCCGAGCTGGTCAGCAAAATTGAAAAATGGGAACGCAAAAAGAACATAAGGCCTGGGCTTACTGACTGGAGCAACATGCCGCCTAGTGCGGACAAAGGCAGATATAGCAGTCGAGCCTCTGATGGCTATAGCGTGATCATTTCGTTGGAGATGCTCGATCGCGCATTGATCTTTCTAGATACCCTGGCTAAGACTCTTGAGAAGAACGGCTTCAAAATCCAAAACAATGTCCAGCTTGAAAAGAATGGCAAAGCGGTAGAGGCAGTCAAAGATGGGGAAGGAATTCGATTTCACCTGTCGGAAGGGTATAAACGCAGGCTACTTACTCCGGAAGAGCTTAAGGCCGTACGCGCGGAGCGAAGCTGGGCACCAGAATATGAAATGGTCCCCAGCACCAAGTTTACGTTCACCGTTAATGGACGGGAAAGTTGGACTGAGAAGAAATGGACGGATGGATCAAAGAATCTAGAAGAACAACTTCCGGCCATCGTTGCCGAATTTCTAGATCTGGTGCCAAGGCAAAAGCAATTACGGGTAGATCGCGCTAAAGCGGCGGAAGAAAGAAACGAGCGTGAAAGAATAGAAAGGCTGGCCTATTGGAAACGGGAAGAACAGAAAAGGCAATTTGAATCTGCAATGCAAGAGTCGGGTCTACTGCAGGATCTGGAGCGGCTCGAAACTTATCTGAATCAGTTAGAGGTGAAATATCGGGAGGCGCATGGAGAAATGAGTGAAAACGCCATCGCTTGGTTAAAACTGATGAGAGCAATGGCGAAATCTCAGAACCCATTGAGAAACAGACTACGAAGTTTGAAAGAACTCCAAGAAATAGAGCCTACTGATTTAGAGTGGATGCCGACTAAACAGGACTAGTAGGAAATTTTCACTAATTCCGGCTTTTTTGTAGGAATTTTTCACTATTTCCGATCAGTTTTAAGAGGCGATTCTCAAAATAGCTGGTAAAACTGAATCAAATCAGTGGTGGCAATTTCACCTTTTCTGAGAACCTACAGATGCACAATTTCTGGAAGCGCTACCCAGAATAGGTTCCTGAAAAAGCCAGCATCAATCGAAATCGATTCTGGCTGCTAAGCGCAGCAAAATCCTAGGCAGTTTTCTTTGTAGCAGGTTTGGCGGCAACTTTCTTGGTGGCAGCCTTCACCTTCTTCGTTGACGGCTTGGTGGTTTTCTTTATTGCAGGCTTAGGAGCCGTCTTCTTTTCCGTCGCCTTGGGCTGCGCCGCTTTCACTTTGGCTGCTTTGGGCTTGGCTACCGGTTTCCTTGCAGTCTTGGACTTACCTGTACCACCCTTCGCTGCTTTGGCGGCAATCAGTTCCAGCGCCTCATCCAGCGTAATGGCTTCCGGTGTCACGCCCTTAGGCAAAGTCGCGTTGATCTTGCCATGACGCACATAGGGTCCGTAGCGGCCGCTGCATACCTCTACCGCGGCTTTGTCATCAGGATGTTCGCCCAATGAGCGCAGCACGGTGTTGGCGCCAGTCTTGGCTTGCGCCAACAGCTCTACTGCGCGATCCAGCCCGATGTCAAAAATGCTATCAGTGCGCGGAATAGACTTGAACTTCCCGTCATGGCCAATGTACGGACCGAAACGGCCGATATTGACAATCACCTTCTTACCGCTTTCGGGGTGTGCACCGAGGTCGCGTGGCAGCGAGAGCAGCTTCAATGCGGAGACAAGATCCGCCTGTTCCAGCGGAATATCCTTTTGCCAAGACACGCGCTTTGGTTTGGTCTTGACACCCTCTTCCACTTCTCCGAGTTGTACGTAATGGCCATATGGACCCCGCAGCAGCAATACAGGCTGCCCGGTCTCCGGGTGTATCCCTAATTCCTTGCGCGCTTCGCCTGCATCTTCCTCACCGGCAAGGCTGCGAGTGTAGTCGCACTCCGGATAGCCGGTACAGCCGATGAAGCTCCCGCGCTTGCCGAGCCGTTTGGATAAAGGTTTGCCGCATTTCGGGCAGAGTTCCTCAAGGATTTCGGTGCCAGGTCGATCAACGTCTTTCTTGTCGACGATGAGTTTATTGAAGCCCTTCCAGAACTCATCCAGAACAGGTATCCAGTCGCGCTTGCCCTCGGAAATCTCATCCAGTTCGTCTTCCAGATGCGCAGTGAAGCCGTAGTCCACGTAACGCGTGAAATGCTCGTTGAGAAACTTGATGACCACGCGACCCACATCGGTAGGCATGAAGCGCTTTTTATCGAGCGTGGCATATTCCCTGGCTTGCAGCGTAGAGATGATGGTGGCGTATGTAGAGGGACGTCCGATCCCATACTCTTCCAGGGATTTCACCAGGCTGGCTTCCGAGAAACGGGGCGGCGGCTGGGTGAAGTGTTGTTCTCCATAAAGCTTGTCAACAGGAAGCACATCACCCTCGACCAGAGGCGGCAATTTGGCACTGTCCTCCTCCTCTGCATCATCGACGTCTTCCATGTACACGCCAATGAAGCCCGGGAACACCAGGGTCTGCCCAGAAGCGCGGAACAGGGTGTCATCGCTGCTCAAACGGATGTCAACGCTCACTGTATCGAATCGAGCAGGCGCCATTTGGCACGCAAGTGTGCGCTTCCATATCATCTCGTACAGACGCAACTGGTCAATGTTCAAATGATCCCGCAAACTGTCTGGCGTACGCAAAATCGAGGTAGGCCGGATCGCTTCATGCGCTTCTTGCGCATTCTTGGATTTGCTCTTGTAGGCGGGCTGCTTGCTTGGGAGGTATTCGGGCGAAAAATTGTCGCGGATATAGCTTCGAATTTCAGCAACGGCCTCATTCGCCAGATTTACCGAGTCGGTACGCATATAGGAAATCAGACCAATGGTCTGTCCGCCAATATCGACGCCTTCATACAACGACTGCGCAGTGCGCATGGTGCGATCAGAGGTCATGCCCAGCTTGCGCACAGCTTCCTGTTGCAGGGTGGAAGTCGTAAATGGGGCAGCAGGGCTCCGCTGTTTGGCCCTCTTCTCGACACGTACTACCTTCGGTGGCAATTTGGCATCGACCAACTTGGCATGGATCGCTTCGTACTCGGCTTGACTGCCAATGGTAAGCTGCTCGAGCTTCTTGCCTTGGTACTGGAAAAGCTTTGCAGTAAACGGGATGCTGTTCTTCTGGCTGTCGAGATGTACAGACCAGTATTCCTGACTCTTGAATCTCTCTATTTCCAGCTCACGCTCCACAATCAGGCGCAGCGCCGGACTTTGCACACGCCCCGCCGATAGCCCGGGCCGAATCTTTCGCCACAAAAGCGGCGAAAGATTGAATCCGACAAGATAATCCAGCGCACGACGCGCCTGCTGCGCGTTGACCAAGGGAATGGAAATCTCGCGTGGATGCGCGACCGCTTCCTTCACTGCAGACTCGGTAATCTCGTAGAATACAACACGCTGCATGGACTTCCCTTTGAGCGTGCGCTTACTTTTAAGCAATTCCGAGATGTGCCATGCGATCGCCTCCCCTTCCCTGTCCGGGTCGGGCGCGAGGAAGATATGGTCTGCAGCCGCCGCCGCCTTGGCAATGGCATCGACATGTTTGCTGTTGCGGGCAATCGTTTCGTACTGCATGGCAAAGTTATTGTCTGGGTCGACCGCCCCCGTTTTGGGAATCAGGTCGCGCACATGTCCATATGAGGCAAGGACCTCAAAGTCCTTGCCCAGATATTTTTTCAGGGTCTTGGCCTTGGCCGGAGACTCGACGATAAGAAGGTTAGATGCCATTAGCGTTTCAGTGAGCCTGTGCCGCGTCAGCGGGGGTAATCAGATCCTCGATGATCATCGGGTCAAGATCCTCATGCTGGCTCCACAACACCATCAGCACGATCAGCTTGATCTTGTCCAGCGAAAGGCTCTTGCGACCCAACGCGAGGACCCGGTCGATGATCATTTCGCGTTCGATCGGGGTAATGACCTTGTTGTGTTCCCAGAACGAAAGGAAGTGCAAGCCTTCCGGGCTGATGCGCTCCTCTTCAAAATCGGTATAAATCCGGATTCCGCTGTGATTGATGCTTTCAGGATATGCAACTCGGGTAAGTTGCTGCAACCCGGACAACCACGTAAGAGCCTGACTGATGTCATCCTCCTCAAATCCAGCGGCGGTGAGCTTTACAGAGAGTTTTTCATGGTCGGGATAACTACCGATATCGAAGTAACTTTCAAACAAAAAAAGCAAAATATCGAACATGTATGAGTGATTTTATGTGATGCGTTGATATAAGCCGCCGGGCAATGACGCTATGCGCCCGTCGAGTTCCAGTTGCAACAGGATGGCGGATAGCTCGCCTATCGTCAAGCCGCTGCGATTTGCGAGGCTCTCGGCATCGAGCGCATCGAAGCCCAGATGCGCGAAAAGCGGGTGTTCCGACTCAATTGTCTGAGCGACAGCAGAAATGCGGTAGCCGATCTCCTCCAAAACATCCTGTGCGCTTTCAACCAATTTCGCACCTTGCTTGATAAGCGCGTGGCAACCCCTGGATTGTGGTGAGTGTATGGAGCCGGGGATGGCGAACACATCACGTCCCTGCTCCAATGCCATGCGCGCGGTGATAAGCGAGCCACTCTGAACCGATGCCTCAACCACCAGACAGCCAAGACTCAGCCCGCTGATAATGCGGTTCCGGCGTGGAAAGTTTGCCGGCAGTGGCGGTGTGCCAAGCGGGAATTCGGAAACAATGGTTCCATCTTGCGCCAGTCGATGTGCAAGCTCGCGGTTTGCGGCAGGATAGACTTTGTCCAAACCCGTTCCCACAACGGCAATACTGGAACCGATGCCCTGCAGTCCTCCAAGATGAGCCGCAGCATCAATGCCGTGGGCCATGCCGCTGACGATACATAAACCGGCATCCGACAGGGATTTCGAGAAAGCGTCGGCATTACGTATACCTTGAGGAGACGCGTTGCGACTTCCGACAACCGCGAGCGCGGGGTTATTCAATAAGTCGCGTCTTCCTTTTACATATAGTACAGGCGGAGGATCTGAAATATTGAGCAAGGCTTGGGGATAATCTGCATCCGCAAGCGTAAGTACGCTATTGCGTGAGTCACCCAGCCAAGCAGAAACCAGCTCGAGTGCAGATTCGTCCACGCCTTGTGAAATCGCTTGGGCCACGGCCGGCTTTACATGCCTGGATAACGAAGAAACGGATGAATTCAAAACAGCATCGGGAGAGTTGAACGCCTGCAGCAAGCGCCGCAACCCCTCGTTACCCAAGCTTGGTACATGGCTTAGGGTAATCCACGACGCGAGAGAGGCGTCGAGCGCCATTACTTAATCGGGAGTGCTTGCGCGATCCAACAGTTGCACGGGGAGCTGGGTCTGCATCACAAGCGCATAAGAAACCTTGTCAAATACGCGGAAGACGAACAACAGACCGTAGCGCATATCGGGTAACCTGGTGTCGGCCGCGAATACGCTGCCACTGGGCAACCGATCCCCCCGTTGGTACAACGCGAGCACATGACCGTTTTCCAAGCCATCGCGGCTGCCTTTGTTAAGGGTCACGACTGCATTCTGACCGGCTTGCTGCAATCCGCCGTAGATAGAGATGACCTTTGCGGAAATCTGCTTCTCGGGTGCGCGCGGCTGATAATTACTGGCAAACCCAGTGGTAGCCTGCGCGAAGCGATCACCGGGCGCAATTTCCAGAACGGCCCTGGAAATTCTCAAAGTGGACAAAGTATCGAATTTCTCGACGACCGCGTCGCCCAGATAGACAACTTCGTGGCCCAATATCTCACCTGTATCCGGATCCTTGAATGTCCGATCAGGCCGGTAGACTTGCCAGCGCTCACCCTTGTTGCTGGGCATGTCCTTAGCGTATGCGATGTCTCCGGTGGCAATCAGCACTCGATGTTCGTAGGTTCCTGCGAGAACTGGCGCGTTGTCGAGTTCATTATCCTCGATTACCAACGGACGGCTAAGGAAGGGACCAATGTCTTTCAGCGAAATGAGTGGAATGGCTTCACCTTTGCCGGTGACTTGGCGTGCGCGCGGATGGAGCTTTACGATATCGGATACCGCTTGCCCGCTTTCGGCGACTGCGGGAATTTCAGACCCGGCACTTGTAACATCAGTCCCTGGGCCCGCTTCGCTGACTTTCAAGGTATGCGTACTGGCGTCAAGATAGACTACATTTCCGGGATATATCCAGTGCGGGTCTTTGATCGTATCTTTGTTAAATCCCCATATCTGCGGCCACTTCCAGGGGTCCTTGAAGAATTTTGCAGAAATGTCCCAGAGTGTGTCACCCTTCACTACGACATAACGGTCTGGAGCGTTTTCCTGCAATTTAAGCTCATCAGCGAAAAGGGTGATGGGCAACAGGAGACAAATCAGCGATATAATCTTGCGCATGGAAAAACCCCAGCAAAGTAAAGGAAAGCGGTGTGATGTTTGCACGGCGGTTTAAATTCTGCATCTAGTCTCTTCAGTTGGCAAGCATTTATGGCAATTCTCCCTATCTTGCAGTACCCCGACGAGCGGCTGCACAAAGTCGCCAAAATGGTGGATCAGATTGACGAAACCATCCGCAAACTGGTGCGGGATATGGCGGAAACCATGTATTCCGCCCCCGGCATCGGGCTGGCCGCGACCCAAGTGGATCAACATATTCAGTTGATCGTGATCGATATATCAGAGGCGCATGACGACCTGAAAGTGCTCATTAACCCGGTGTTGCTGAATAGCTTGGGAGAGAAAGAGAACGAAGAGGGCTGCCTGTCCGTACCCGGGATCTACGAGAAAGTCACGAGAGCAGAACGCATAACTGTCAGAGCCCTTGATGAGCACGGCAAGCAATTTACGCTGGAGGCAGAAGGCCTGCTTGCAGTTTGCATCCAGCACGAGATGGATCATCTTCAAGGCCGCGTTTTTGTAGAACACCTCTCCCATCTTAAACAAACACGTATACGTGCCAAGTTGAAAAAGCAACGGCGCGAGACGTTCTAAGACCGACTCCGTGAATATCATATTCGCAGGAACACCGCAGTTCGCGGCTAACGCATTGGCCGCGCTGATCAAACGACATAACATCGTTGCCGTGTTCACCCAGCCGGACCGGCCGTCGGGTCGAGGTATGCACTTGACTGCCAGCCCGGTAAAGCAGTTTGCGATGGAGCATGGGTTGCTCGTCCTGCAACCCACCACCCTGAAAAATGAAGAAATACAACAGACCATCGCCGCATTCGATGCAGACGTAATGGTTGTTGCGGCTTATGGCCTGATCTTGCCGGAAGCGGTATTACAGTTGCCGCGACACGGTTGCCTGAACATCCATGCTTCGTTGCTGCCGCGATGGCGCGGTGCGGCGCCTATACAACGCGCTATCCTGGCAGGTGACGCCGAAACCGGCATCACGATCATGCAGATGGATGAAGGGCTCGATACCGGCGGGATGCTGCTAAAGAAAGCATGCAGGATAGAGCCAAGCGAGACGTCGCAGAGCCTGCATGACAAACTGGCCGAATTGGGAGCACAAGCCGTCATCGAAGCTCTGCAGGCAATCGAACTTGGCAAGCTGCGTCCGGAACAACAGGATTCGCCGCAGGCAACATATGCCGCGAAACTGACCAAAGCTGAGGCACAACTTGATTGGACCAAGGACGCAAAGCAATTGGAACGAGCCGTACGCGGATATTTTCCGTTTCCCACCGCCTATGCGCTATTTGAGGGTACGCCGATCAAGATATTGCGGGCGAACCTGGATTCAGGCCCGGAAGCTGCGGCCGGCACCGTAGTCGCGGTGGATAAAGATCGAATTCGTGTCGCATGCGGAAAAGGCGTACTTGGGCTGGAGATTTTGCAGAAACCGGGGGGAAAAGCTCTTCCCGTTGCACAATTCGTCCAAAGTTTCCCCATTAAAGCCGGTGATCGATTCAGTACAATTTGACCATGCAGCTCATTCAACTGGAAGCTGGAAAGATAGTAGACAATGTCGTGCACGGCGGGCGCAATCTCACACAGGTCTTGAGTGAAACGCTACGCAGGAAATTCAACACCGCGCAAGAGCGCGGGGCGCTGCAAGACCTCTGCTATGGCACTCTGCGCCATTACTCGCGGCTGGTCTTCATGCTGGACAGCCTGCTGGATCGCCCCGTGCAAGATGCGGCGTTACGGAACCTGCTGCTCGTGGCAATGTACCAGCTGCAATACACCAAGGCGGGCGCGCATGTGGTCGTCGATCAGGCCGTAAAAGCTGCAAAGAGTAGCAATCCCGCAGCCAGTGGTTTGATCAACGCAGTACTACGCAACTATTTGCGCAGGCAGCCGGAATTGCAGGAAGCGGCCGATCACGAAGACGAAAGCCACTACGCATACCAGAAATGGTGGATCGATGCTGTCAAAGCGCAATACGGAACAAGGGCCTACGAAATTCTGGAAGCAGGAAATCAACATCCTCCTATGACCCTCCGTGTAAATGCGCGGCATGCAAGCGTAGCTGAGTATCAAAAAATATTAGCGGCGCAAGACATCGTGACCCAGATCATTGAGCCGGACGCCTTGAAGCTGGAACGCCCGGTGCCGGTAGACCGCCTGCCCAAATTCAACGAGGGCTGGGTATCGGTGCAAGATGCGGGCGCGCAATATGCCGCAAGACTGCTGGACGTAGAGGACGGCATGCGCGTGCTGGATGCTTGCGCTGCACCGGGGGGAAAGACTACACACTTGCTGGAATTGGCAGAGCTTGACCTGGTGGCCCTGGATAAAAAAGAGCAACGCCTGCAACGAGTACGCGAAAGCCTGCAACGATTGCACATGGAAGCGGAAATAACCTGCGGCGATGCGGCAAAGCCCGAAGACTGGTGGGATGGCAAGCTATTTCAGCGCATTCTGGCAGATGTACCCTGCTCTGCTTCAGGGGTGGTTCGCCGTCATCCGGACATCAAGTGGCTGCGCAGGCCGGAGGACATAGAAAGCTTTGCGGCACAGCAGGAACAGATACTGGAATCATTGTGGCCGTTGCTGGAGAGAGGTGGTAAATTGCTATATGCGACCTGCACCATCTTTGCTCGCGAAAACGAGCAAGTAGTGTCGGCGTTTTTATCGCAGCACGGCGATGCGGTACGATCGGGAATATCTGTACCGGGCATGTCTGACGGTCAGTTGTTGCCAAACAAAGACCATGACGGGTTCTTTTATGCGCTGCTGCACAAACAAGCTTGATTGGTTGTACCGGTCGGTCTGGGTGATCGGCTTGAGCTTGTGCACTTCCATCGCAACCGCGGAAGGTATCAGCATAAGTAAGGCCGAGGCTCGTTTGACTGACGAAGGCTATCGAATATCCGTCGACTTCGACATACAACTGTCCCCGATGATCGAGATGGCCCTGAAACACGGAGTGACGCTGTATTTTGTCAGCGAACTGACCATCAATCGATCACGCTGGTATTGGCTGGATACCGATGTCGCTCGAGACGAGCAGGTCGCCAAGCTCTCGTTCAACGCGCTAACTCAGCAATACCGGATCACTCACGGTTCCCTGTTCCAGAGTTTCAACGACTTAAAAGACGCTCTGCAGGTACTTGGGCACCAAAGTGCACCGCCTGTTCCGATTGAACTACTGGACAAAAAAGGCGGCGGATATTTTTCACGACTATTGAAAAAAGGGAGCGAATGTTGTTCCGCTTTCGTGCAGATGAAATTGGACGTGACACAATTGCCCAAGCCGCTGCAGGTAAATGCACTCACCAACGAAGACTGGAAACTGGAGTCCGAACCGTATCGTTGGCAAATCACGCCGGTTGAAGCCGAGGCCAAGCCATGAAGTATCTGGTCATCATCAGCGGCATCGTGGGCACGGCACTCTTGTATCTGCTGTCCAGCGCCAGTGCCAATACGGACCTCTTCTCCCACAACTACTACGTTTTATTGATGATGACAGGCGCGCTTGCTCTGGCTCTGGCGGGCGTGGTGGCTTCACAAGTGTGGCAGCTGCGCAGCAAACTCAAACAGCAGATATACGGTGCAAAACTGACATTGCGGCTGGTCCTGATCTTTTCAGTGATCGCAATCATGCCCGGGTTTCTGGTTTACGCGGTTTCGGTACAGTTTCTAAGCAAAAGCATCGAATCATGGTTCGACGTGCGGGTGGAGAAAGCCTTGGAAGGCGGCCTGAATCTCGGACGCAGTTCGCTGGAGAACGGACTCGCCGAATTGGGAAAGAAGGGCCACCTGGTCGCCATGATTCTGGGGGAACAGGACCAGCGGCGCCATACCGAGACCTTGGCACGTCTCATCAAGGAGGGTGGGGCACAAGAAGCCGCTGTATTCGGGAGCAAAGGGCAACTGCTGGCGTTTGCAAGCAGCAACAGGAGCAAGAACGATACCGAAATGCCATCAGTCGAGTTGCTGCAGCAGGCTTGGGAAAAAGATGGCTACAGCACCGTAGAGGTCCTGCCCGACGATCAGCTGGTCCTGCGCGTGCTGATTCCGATGAAGTCGTCGCTGTGGAAGGGGGAACGCAGAACGCTGCAATTCACGCAACCGGTATCCAGGCAGATTGCCGAAAATGCGGAGACGGTACAAGCGGTATACCGCGACTACCAGGAACTATCGTTATCGCGACTCGGACTTAAACGGTTGTACGGCGTTACGCTCACTTTATCGCTCCTGATCGTATTATTGAGCGTCAGTTCGGCGGCATTCTATTTGAGCGAACAACTCAGTGCGCCACTTGCAGCCCTGGCGGCCGGGACGTTGGCAGTGGCAAAGGGCGACTTCACCGGCAATTATCCGGTGCAGAGCCGCGACGAATTGGGCGCACTGACCGGGTTGTTCAACCAGATGACCCGCTATCTGGCCGACGCGAAACGGATGGGAGAACAGCAACAACAGCAAGTGGAGAATGCCAAGCTTTATCTGGAAAGCGTGCTTGCGCACCTGTCGTCAGGCGTATTGGTGGTTGACGATCAACATCGGCTGCGTTCCTCCAACCCCAGTGCGAACCAGATTCTGGGCGTATCGCTGCAGGACATCGAAGGGAAGACCCTTACGGAGATCGCTACCGAACATATATTATTGCGGCCGTTCATCGGTGCGGTAATGCAGGGTTTCGACGAGTCGTCCCAGCATGAGTGGAGGCAACAAATCGAGCGCATGAGCAAAAACGGTGACCAGATCCTGCTCTTGCGCGGTACGCGGTTATCCACGATGGAGGAAGACAGCAGTTACGTGGTGGTGTTCGACGACATAACACATCTGCTGCAAGCGGAGCGCCAGGCAGCGTGGGGCGAGGTTGCCCGGCGACTGGCGCATGAAATAAAAAACCCCCTCACCCCGATACAACTCTCGGCAGAACGTCTTCAGCACAAACTGCACAGCAAACTGGACGACCAGGATGCCCAACTGCTGCAACGCGCAACCCAAACCATCGTCAGCCAGGTTTCCGCGATGAAAAACATGGTCACCGAGTTTGCCGACTATGCGCGCGCGCCGGCGGCGCGGCTGGTTGAACTGGACATGCACCAGCTCTTGACGGAAGTGATGGGACTATACGAAGCAAACAGCAACCCGATCACCCTGAAGCTTGATGCGCACCATACTTTGCTAAAAGGCGACGCGACACGATTGCGCCAGGTGATCCATAACCTGCTGCAGAACGCACACGATGCCTTGCAGCAAGCGGAAAACCCACAGATCGTGCTTTCTACCGAGAATACCCCCGATGGTGCGTTGAATTTAATAGTGAAAGACAACGGTAGCGGCATACCGGAGCATATGCTCGGAAGATTGTTCGAACCGTATATGACGACCAAGCAGAGGGGAACCGGGCTTGGCCTGGCTATCGTGAAGAAGATCGTTGAGGAGCACGGTGGAAAAATAACAATAGAAAGCCAGCCGCCGGGAGGGACTTGTGTAAGTGTGGTATTGCCTTTGGCTGTATCGGAAACGGAGATAGTGTAATGGCGACAAAAAATATTCTGGTAGTGGACGACGAAGTGGGTATTCGCGAGTTGCTCTCCGAAATATTGTTCGACGAGGGATATCGCATCCATCTGGCGGAAAATGCTACTCAAGCAAGGAATTTCCGCGCGCAACATGTTCCAGACTTGGTTCTGCTGGACATCTGGATGCCGGATACGGACGGTCTGACCCTGCTGAAGGAATGGGTCGAACGCGATCAGTTGACCATGCCTGTGATCATGATGTCGGGCCACGGGACGATAGAAACGGCGATGGAAGCGATGCGCATCGGTGCGTCGGATTTCCTGGAAAAACCCATCGCCCTGCAAAAACTGTTGGCCTCCGTGGAAAAGGCAATCCAGCACGGCGTGCCTGTAACCGGCGCGCACAAACCGCAGGAAAGTACGTCCAAAATATCCGATAGCGAAGTCCGTACCCAGATGTCCCTGCCCCTGGACCTGCCATTACGCGAAGCGCGGGAGCATTTTGACAGCCTATATTTCAATTACCAGATGCAAAAAGAGAACGGAAACATCTCGCGCATCGCAGAAAAGGCCGGCATAGAACGTACGCATCTTTACCGAAAACTCAAACAATTGGGGATAAAACCGCTTAAAAAAGGCTCAGGCGACACTCAGTAACGCCCGGAAACCACACCTTGTGCCCGCCCGTTGTTGCTCTACGGCAGGGCCTTAAGGCATAATCGGCGCCTTTCGTTGAAATTAATAATCAATATAAATTTATTTTAGTATCTTACTTGGCTTAGGCTTAGGGAAGTTTTTTAGGAGGCAGGAAAATGACTGCGGTACGTAACGTAACCCCCCCGAAATTCAATGACATCACCGGCGCGATTCGCATGCTGGCGGTGGATGCCGTTCAAAAGGCCAACTCCGGCCATCCCGGCGCTCCAATGGGCATGGCGGAAATCGCCGAAGTACTGTGGAATCATCACCTGCGCCATAACCCGGCTAATCCGAAATGGCCCGATCGTGACCGTTTCGTGCAATCCAACGGACACGGTTCCATGCTGGTTTACGCATTGTTGCACTTGTCGGGTTACGACTTGCCGATGGAAGAGCTGAAGCGTTTCCGTCAAATGCACTCCAAGACGCCCGGTCACCCCGAGTACGGCTATACCGTCGGCGTCGAAACGACTACCGGTCCGCTCGGCCAAGGCATCACCAATGCAGTCGGCATGGCGATGGCCGAGAAGTTGCTGGCCAACGAATTCAACAAGCCGGGACATGAGATCGTCAACCATCATACTTATGTATTCATGGGCGATGGCTGCATGATGGAAGGCATCTCGCACGAAGCCTGTGCATTGGCCGGCACTTGGGGCTTGGGCAAACTGATCGCCTTCTGGGACGACAACAACATTTCCATCGATGGCCACACCGATGGTTGGTTTACCGACGATACGCCGAAACGTTTCGAAGCTTACGGCTGGCACGTCATTGCCGATGTACAGGGCCACGACCCGGACGAGCTCAACAAGGCGATCAACGCTGCCAAGGCGGTGACCGACAAACCCTCGCTGATCTGTTGCAAGACCATCATCGGTGCCGGCTCCCCCAATAAGGAGGGCACGCACGACGTACACGGTGCCGCACTGGGGGCAGATGAAGTTGCAGCAACGCGCGAACACATCGGCTGGAAATATCCTCCTTTCGAAATTCCGGCTCACGTATATGAAGCATGGGATGCCCGAACCAAGGGCGAAGGCCTGGAAAAGCTGTGGAACAACAAGTTCGCCGAATACAAGAAAGCATTCCCCAAGGAAGCCGCGGAGTTCCAGCGCCGGATGAAAGGCGATCTGCCGGCCAATTGGGCTGAGCATGCTGCCAAGGCTATTGCACAAGTGAACGAAAAGGCCGAGACCATCGCCACTCGTAAAGCTTCGCAAAATTCGATCAATGCACTGGTGCCGGCCTTGCCGGAATTCCTCGGCGGTTCAGCCGACCTGACCGGTTCCAACCTGACCAACTGGACCGGCGCGCATCACGTATCCGCCAAGAAACCCGGCAACTACATCAGCTACGGCGTCCGCGAATTCGGCATGTCGCACATCATGAATGGTATGGCGTTGCACGGCGGACTATTGCCTTTTGGCGGTACCTTCCTGATGTTCTCGGAATATGCCCGCAATGCATTGCGCATGTCGGCATTGATGAAACAGCGCGTGATCTATGTGTTCACCCACGATTCCATCGGTCTCGGCGAAGATGGGCCTACGCACCAGCCGGTTGAACAAACGACCACCCTGCGCTTCATTCCGAACATGGACACATGGCGCCCGTGCGATACGGTTGAATCCATGGTGTCGTGGGTGTGTGCCGTCGAGCGCAAGACCGGCCCGACTTCCTTGATCTTCAGCCGCCAGAATCTGGCTTTCCAGAAGCGCGACTCAAATCAGATCGAGAACATCCGCAAGGGAGCCTACGTCTTGTCTGAAGCTGAAGGCGGCAAGCCGCAGGCAGTCATCATCGCTACCGGGTCCGAAGTCGATCTCGCCATGAAAGCACAAGCCACACTTGCCGCAGAAGGCGTCAAAGTGCGTGTTGTGTCCATGCCGTCGACCAATGTGTTCGACCGCCAGGATCAGGCCTACAAGGACAGCGTGTTGCCCAAGGGTGTCAAACGCGTGGCCGTCGAAGCGGGTGTGACCGGTCTCTGGCACAAGTATGTCGGACTCGAAGGTGCAGTGATCGGCATGGATTGCTTCGGAGAATCCGCTCCTGCACCCGAATTGTTCAAGCATTTCGGTTTCACCGTTGAAAATGTCGTCAAGACAGTCAAGGGCGTTTTGCAGTCTTGAAGTTGACGAACTTTCAGTGCAGGCGAATGTTGACAAAAATTCAACGCCATGCCAAAGCTGGAACGTAGTTAAGACGGTGATGGAAGTTATAGGCTAAACCTGAAGACGCAGGCTCATTTCGGCAGAAGCCAGCATGGGGTTAAAGAACGTCAAGGGTAAATTGTTGATTTTTTACTAAACGGGAGAAATATATGGCTATCAAAGTTGGTATCAATGGATTTGGTCGTATCGGTCGCATGGTATTCCGCGCAGCAACCAAGGATTTCCCAGAGATCGAAGTCGTTGCAATCAACGACTTGCTGGAGCCGGATTATCTGGCATACATGCTTAAATACGACTCGGTACATGGCCGCTTTCAGGGCGATGTGGCCGTCAGCGGCAACAACCTGGTCGTCAATGGCAAGACTATCCGCCTGACCGCCGAGAAGGATCCGGCCAACCTGAAGTGGAATGAAGCTGGTGTCGATATTGTGGTCGAATGTACCGGCTTCTTCCTGGATGATGCGAGCTGCCAGAAACATATCGCCGCAGGTGCCAAGAAGGTGGTGATGTCCGCTCCTTGCAAGGATACAACCCCGATGTTCGTGTACGGTGTGAACCACGACACCTACAAGGGCGAGAAGATCGTTTCGGCGGCTTCCTGCACCACGAATGCGTTGGCGCCGGTCGCCAAGGTTCTGAACGACACATTCGGCATCAAGCGCGGCCTGATGACCACTGTGCACGCAGCAACTGCGACACAAAAGACGGTTGACGGCCCTTCCAACAAGGACTGGCGCGGTGGCCGTGGCATTCTGGAAAACATCATCCCCTCGTCCACTGGTGCAGCCAAGGCGGTAGGTGTGGTGATTCCTGAACTGAACAAAAAACTGACAGGCATGGCTTTCCGGGTGCCGACATCCGATGTGTCCGTGGTCGACCTGACCTGCGAACTGAACAAGGCGGCGTCCTATGACGAGATCTGCAAGGCGATGAAGGCAGCTTCGGAGAATGGACCGCTGAAAGGCGTACTCGGCTACACCACAGACAAGGTCGTTTCCACCGACTTCCGTGGCTGTACCAATCCATCCATATTCGATGCCGAAGCCGGCATTGCACTGGATCCGACCTTCGTCAAGGTCGTGGCATGGTACGACAACGAATACGGTTACACGTGCAACCTGATGCGCTTGGTACGTCACATCGCCAAGTAACTCACTCCGACCAAGGGCTGGCTGCGTGCCGGCCCTTTTCGTTTCATGTCTGCAACAAAGGAAAACACATGTCCGTTATCAAAATGACCGATCTCGCGCTTAAAGGCAAGCGCGTCTTGATCCGTTCCGATCTGAATGTTCCCGTCAAGGATGGCAAGGTGACTTCGGATGCGCGTATCACCGCATCCATGGCCACCATCAACTTTGCCCTGCAAGCCGGTGCGCGCGTGATGGTGACTTCCCATCTGGGCCGTCCCGAAGAAGGCGTTTACTCCGAGGAGAACTCGCTCAAACCTGTCGCCGATGTCATCGCCAACAAGCTGAACAAACCTGTACGCCTGATCCGCGACTGGGTCGATGGCGGTTTCAATGTCGCCGAAGGCGAACTGGTGCTGCTGGAAAACTGCCGTTTCAACAAGGGTGAAAAGAAGAACAACGAAGAGACCGCGAAGAAATATGCCGCCCTGTGCGACGTGTTCGTGATGGATGCCTTCGGTACCGCACACCGCGCCGAAGCATCCACGCACGGAGTAGCGAAGTTTGCGCCTGTTGCTGCGGCAGGCACCCTGTTGACCCAGGAACTGGAAGCGTTAAGCAAGGCATTGCTCAATCCGGCCCGTCCGATGGTCGCCATCGTCGGCGGCTCCAAGGTCTCGACCAAGCTGACCGTGCTGGAATCGCTGTCCGAAAAGTGCGAACAGCTGGTTGTCGGCGGCGGCATCGCCAACACCTTCCTGAAGGCGGTCGGCAAGAACGTAGGCAAGTCGTTGTGCGAAGACGACCTCGTTCCCACTGCACAGGCATTGATAGAAAAAATGAAACAACGCGGCGCTACCATTCCGATTGCGGTGGATGTGGTAGTGGGCAAGAAGTTCGATGCCAACGAACCCGCCGTGGTAAAGGATGCGGGCGATGTGGCCGACGACGACATGATCTTCGACATCGGTCCGAAGTCCGCACAGGAACTCGCCGATATCATCATGAAGGCAGGCACAGTGGTGTGGAACGGCCCAGTTGGCGTGTTCGAGTTCGATCAGTTCGGAGAAGGCACGAAAACGATCGCCAAGGCTATCGCCGAGACCAAGGCCTTCACGCTGGCTGGCGGCGGCGACACCATCGCGGCGATACAGAAGTACGACATCTACGACAAGGTATCTTATATTTCAACCGCAGGCGGTGCGTTCCTGGAATTCCTCGAAGGCAAGACTTTGCCCGCCGTCGAAATTCTGGAGCAACGCGCCAGGCAATAACTAACTAGGACTCACATGCTGCGCAGAACAAAAATAGTAGCAACACTGGGGCCCGCTTCCAGCGACCAAAAGGTACTGGAACAAATGATCCGCGCGGGAGTGGACGTCGTACGGATGAACTTTTCCCATGGTTCGGCCCAGGATCACATGGGACGCGCCGACAAGGTGCGTGCCGCGGCCAAGGCGGCAGGTCGTACCATCGGTATCCTGGCCGACCTGCAGGGGCCGAAGATCCGCGTGCGCAAATTCGAGAACGACAAGATCACCCTGAACAAGGGCGATGCTTTCATTCTCGACGCTTCGCTGGAGGGCCTGGGCAACCAGGAACGCGTTGGGCTGGACTACAAGGAACTGCCCAATGACGTGGATGTCGGGACGGTATTGTTGCTCAACGACGGCATGTTGGAATTCCATGTCACCGGGGTGAAGGGTGCGGAAGTGCATTGCGTCGTCGTCCGTGGCGGCGTTCTGTCGAACAACAAGGGAATCAACCGCAAGGGCGGCGGGTTGACAGCTCCCGCGCTGACCGACAAGGACAAGGAAGACATCAAGACAGCAGCATTGATCAAAGCAGACTTCCTCGCAGTGTCCTTTCCGCGGTCGGCCGACGACATGAAGCAGGCACGCGAGCTGATGCACGCTGCGGGAGGCAAGAGTCTCCTGGTCGCCAAGATCGAACGCGCCGAAGCCATCCCCGTGCTGGGAGGCCTCATCGATGCGTCCGATGCCATCATGGTGGCCCGCGGCGACTTGTCGGTGGAAGTGGGCGATGCGGCCGTTCCCGGCCTGCAAAAGAAGATGATCAAGATGGCTCGCGCCAGGAACAAGCTGGTCATCACCGCGACCCAGATGATGGAGTCGATGATCACGGCGCCTATTCCAACAAGAGCCGAAGTCTCTGATGTGGCGAACGCGGTACTGGATGGGACCGATGCGGTGATGCTGTCGGCGGAAACTGCGGTCGGCGATTATCCGGTGGAAACAATCGAAGCCATGGATCGAATTTGTCGCAGTGCGGAGAAAGAAACCGAAGAAGGTTCCGCGGATCGGCGTCTGGATCACAGCAAGTTCACGCGGATAGACCAATCCATCGCCATGTCCGCCCTGTACGCAGCATCCCATTTCAAAGTTAAGGCCATTGTTGCGCTGACGCAGTCCGGCTCGACTGCGTTGTGGATGTCGCGTATAAATGGCAGTACACCGATCTACGCAATGACACCCGTTGAAGCAACCTTGAACAAGGTCACCTTGTTCAGCGGCGTGCATCCCATCGCGTTCAAGATCGAATCCAAGGATTATTCCGTGACGCTGCGCCAGGCGGAAGACGAATTGGAACGGTTGGGACTGGTCGAAGATGGCGATCTGATGGTGATGACTGTCGGAGAAGCCATTGGTAAGGCAGGCCATACCAACACCATGAAGATCGTGCGCGTGGGCGACTACCGCAAGAATTAAGAAGAACAAATAACTGCAAACGTCTTAGATATTTTTTAGGAGAATAAAATGGCACTCGTATCCTTGCGTCAACTACTCGATCACGCGGCAGAGAACAGCTACGGCTTGCCTGCTTTCAACGTCAATAACCTGGAACAAGTCAAAGCGATCATGGAAGCTGCTGACGAATGCAACAGCCCCGTGATCATGCAAGGTTCCGCCGGTGCGCGGAAGTATGCCGGCGAGCCGTTCCTGCGCCACCTGATCGAGGCGGCCGTGGAAATGTATCCGCACATCCCGGTCGTCATGCACCAAGACCACGGCGCATCGCCTGCAGTCTGCATCAACGCCATCAAGTCCGGCTTCTCCAGCGTGATGATGGATGGTTCTCTCATGACCGACGGCAAGACGCCGGCAACCTTCGAATACAACGTCAATGTCAGCCGTAGCGTCGTGGAAATGTCGCACGCTGTCGGCGTTTCGGTTGAGGGCGAACTGGGATGCCTGGGTTCCCTGGAATCCGGCCACGGCGAAAAGGAAGACGGCCACGGCGCCGAAGGCAAGCTGACCCACGATCAGCTGTTGACCGACCCGAACGAAGCTGCCGAATTCGTGAAGCTGACCCAGGTGGATGCACTGGCCATTGCCATCGGCACATCGCACGGTGCATACAAGTTCACCAAACCGCCCACAGGCGAAACTCTGGCGATCAGCCGCATCAAGGAGATTCACGCGCGCATTCCCAATACCCATCTGGTGATGCACGGTTCTTCGTCGGTGCCGCAGGAGTGGCTGGAAGTGATCAACAAGTTCGGCGGCGCAATGCCGCAGACTTATGGTGTGCCGGTCGCTGAGATCGTCGAAGGCATCAAGCACGGCGTGCGCAAAGTCAACATCGACACCGACCTGCGCATGGCATCCACCGGCGCTACGCGCCGCTACCTGGCCGAAAATCCCAAGGACTTCGACCCGCGCAAGTTCCTGGCTGAGACCACCAAAGCAATGAAGGCGATTTGCAAGGCGCGTTATGAAGCCTTTGGATCTGCCGGCCAGGCTGCCAAGATCAAACCGATTTCGCTGGACGCAATGGCAGCTCGTTATGCCAAGGGCGAATTGAACGCGATCATCAAGTAAGCGCAGCAAGCTGCCAAGAAAAAAGCGACCTTCGGGTCGCTTTTTTTGCCTTGGGAAATGAATCCGGAACTCGCAAATTCAGTCGATATCGCTGAAATTCATCGTCATGATCTCAGGTGCCCGGTCAATCCGGTACAAAACGATCAGCATCACTATGGTTGCCGCAAGCATGAAATGCGGGCCAAACAGCCAGAACACCAGCGGTATCAGATAATAATAGGAACGCATACCCAAGCTGTAGAAATAACCGGCGCGATTGAGATGGGTCGCGACATGTGCCGGCGTGATCATTTTGTGATTCAGCCTGACCGGAACATTGATCATGAAACCGACATGGTTGTAGATACGGATAGACATTGAAAAGCTGAAGAAAGCGACAAACAGATCGAGCAGCAGCAAGAGCAGCTTCACCATCCAGAGTTGCGGATTGATCGCGCCTATCATGTTAAGCGAATGCCAGTGAGCCTCAAGCTTCTCTCCTTGTTCACTGAGGGTCAGTACCCCGATGATCAGGAGCATTGAAGTCGAAGCGAGAAAAGTCGCGGCCATGGTGGAATTACGCAACGTTTGCACCGCCAGCACCCCATTCTTTTCATCTTCCATGATGGTCTCTACCCACGCAGTCCTTGCGATCATGTTTACGGACTGCACGGTGTAGGCCGGGTTGATCTTGATCTTGTGGCGAAGAAAGAGATGATAAGCAGCAATGAGCGACGCGCTCATCAGAAAACTTAAAAGATCATTCGTCATTGGGTTCAGCAGTGTAAGGATATCCATGTAGCGTGCAAATTATCAATAGGCAGAAAAAAATAAGAGGACCGCTTGAAGCGGACTGTTCATAATAAACCTTTCCACGCTTCCGTCTGTAGCCTGAAAGGGTAATACCGGCCATTGGCGAACCCAGGTTCGGCTTCCCGCCAAGAGAAATCTATTCCACGGAAGTCGCGTTCTGCATTACCAGGCCTTGGGATTCCTCCAGCAAGAAGAGTTCAAACTCCTGCGCTGCGGTTGATGGCCGTTTGTCTTTGCGGTGCACGATATACCAGTGGCGCACGATTGGAAAATGGTCGACATCCAGCACAACCAGACGATTGGTTTCCAATTCCAGTTCGATGCCGTGCCGCGAAATGATTCCGATGCCCATACCCGCTTGTACGGATTGTTTGATGGCTTCATTGGTGTCCATTTCCATATGCGTTGGTAGTGCAAGATTGTGGCTGGCAAAGAAACGTTCCACGACACCGCGGGTACCTGAGCCCAGCTCCCGCAACAGGAAAGTTTCGCTTGCCAATTGTTTTGGCTGGATCTTCTTCGCGTGGGCAAGCGGGTGCCCGGGTGCGGCGATCACCACCAGGGGATTCTGCATGAAAGCATCGGCACGCATTTCCGTTCCGGGAGGGGGTTGGCCCATGATGGCCAAGTCGGCAATATTCTCGGTGAGTTGCCTGATGACGGCATCACGATTGGCGACGGACAGGCCAACCTGGATCTTGGGGTGCGCCTGAATGAATTTGGCCAGCAATTGAGGCATGAAGTAATTGGCTGTACTGACCACAGCGATGTTCAGTTGCCCGCGTTCCAGTCCTTTCATTTGATCGAATACAGATTCCATCTCAAGCATCAGCTGCAGCATCGAGCGGGCGTAGTGCAGCAACTCGTTGCCGGCAGTGGTGAGATGGATCTTTTTGCCTACCTGTTCGAACAAGGGTAAACCGACCGCACTCTCTGCCTGCTTGATCTGCATCGAAACGGCAGGCTGCGACAGATACAGTTCGGCCGCTGCCCGCGAATGGTTCAGATTGCGGGCGACACTCTCAAAGACCTGTAATTGACGAAGCGTAATGGGAAGCATGGGATGCTATATATCATAAGTAATACTTATATATCATATAAAAACAATTGACTGTTGTTTATGGTTCATGGAGGTATAGTTCGCTCCGCAGTTTCAGAGAACGAATTCAATACCAACGAGGAGAAGTAAATGGATCAGTCCAATCGTTATTCCAACCTTGATCTCAAGGAAGCCGACCTGATCAAGGGCGGCAAGCACATTCTGGTCGCCTACAAGATGAAGCCCAAGGAAGGGCATGGATATCTGGAAGCGGCAGCCCACTTTGCAGCCGAGTCCTCTACCGGCACCAACGTGGAAGTTTCCACCACCGACGATTTCACCAAGGGCGTGGACGCGCTGGTGTACTACATCGACGAAGCTACCGAAGATATGCGCATCGCCTATCCGATGGAGCTGTTCGACCGCAATGTGACCGACGGCCGCATGATGCTGGTCTCCTTCCTGACGCTGGCGATCGGCAACAACCAGGGCATGGGCGACATCGAGCACGCCAAGATGGTCGACTTCTACGTTCCGGAACGCGCGATCCAGCTGTTCGACGGTCCGTCCAAGGACATCTCCGATCTGTGGCGTATCCTTGGTCGTCCGATCAAGGACGGCGGCTACATTTCCGGCACCATCATCAAGCCCAAGCTGGGTCTGCGTCCCGAGCCGTTCGCCAAGGCTGCATACCAGTTCTGGCTGGGCGGCGACTTCATCAAGAACGACGAACCGCAAGGCAACCAGACTTTCTGCCCGCTGAAGAAAGTACTGCCGCTGGTGTACGACGCACTCAAGCGCGCCCAGGACGAAACCGGCCAGGCCAAGCTGTTCTCCATGAACATCACGGCTGACGACCACTACGAAATGTGCGCACGCGCCGATTTCGCACTGGAGACTTTCGGCCCCGATGCGGACAAAGTGGCTTTCCTGGTCGACGGTTACGTCGGCGGTCCCGGCATGGTGACGACCGCACGCCGTCAATATGCAAGCCAGTACCTGCACTACCACCGCGCCGGTCACGGCGCCGTGACGTCGCCATCGGCAAAGCGCGGTTACACCGCATTCGTGCTGGCCAAGATGAGCCGCCTGCAAGGGGCTTCCGGCATCCACGTCGGCACCATGGGCTATGGCAAGATGGAAGGCGAAGGCGACGACCGCAACATCGCCTACATGATCGAACGCGACGAAGCACAGGGTCCGGTCTACTTCCAGAAGTGGTACGGCATGAAGCCGACTACCCCGATCATCTCGGGCGGCATGAACGCGCTGCGTCTGCCGGGCTTCTTCCAGAACCTGGGCCACGGCAACGTGATCAACACGGCTGGTGGCGGATCTTACGGCCACATCGACAGCCCGGCAGCAGGTGCGATCTCCCTGCGCCAGGCTTACGAGTGCTGGAAATCGGGCGCCGACCCGATCCAGTACGCAAAGCAGCACAAGGAATTCGCCCGTGCGTTCGAATCCTTCCCCAAGGATGCGGACAAGCTGTATCCGGGCTGGCGCGAAAAGCTGGGCGTACATAAGTAAGCTCGGCAGTAATGCAGCAAAAATGCGCCCCCACACGATGGGGGCGTTTTTTTCCAGAACCTTGTCCCGTTCGCACTGCACGGGACAGGCCCGAACGAAGGAGTCGCAATGGACAACAAGGAACAGTACAAGGTCCGCAAGGAGCCGTTCTATCAGGCACAGCGCAACGAAGTCGCGTTGTATGAAGCGGCGTATGCAGCGCGCCTGCCGGTGATGGTGAAAGGCCCGACCGGTTGCGGCAAGTCGCGTTTCATCGAATACATGGCGTGGAAACTGAACAAGCCGCTGATCACGGTGGCTTGCAACGAGGACATGACCGCCAGCGACCTCGTGGGGAGATACCTGCTCGACGCCGGCGGCACGCGCTGGCTGGACGGCCCACTGACCACCGCAGCGCGCATCGGCGCGATCTGCTATCTGGATGAGGTAGTCGAGGCACGCCAGGACACCACCGTGGTGATCCACCCGCTGACAGACCATCGCCGCACCCTTCCGCTAGACAAGAAAGGCGAGCTGATCGAGGCGCATCCCGATTTCCAGCTCGTGATCTCGTACAACCCGGGCTACCAGAGCCTGATGAAGGACCTGAAGCAATCCACCAAGCAGCGCTTCACGGCCTTCGAGTTCGATTATCCGGAAGCGAGTGTCGAGGCCGGCATATTGAGCAAGGAAGCGGATATCGACCCGGGCTTGGCCGGGCAACTGGTGAAGATCGGCCAGGCAGCGCGCAACCTCAAGGGGCACGGCCTGGACGAGGGTATCTCCACGCGCCTGCTGGTGTATGCGGCCACCCTGATCAAGGGCGGCGTCGAGCCCAGGGACGCCTGCCGGATGGCACTGGTGCGCCCGATCACCGACGACGCGGATATCCGCGACACGCTGGACCACGCCATCGACACGACCTTTGCATGATGCCATGAGCGTGCAAGCGACCGACATACCGGAAGAGTTGCAGCCCTACTGGAAGGAGCTCGCCTGCGGATTTCCACGGGTGGCCGAAGTGTTTGCCGACCACATGCAGGCAGCGTTGGCGACACTTTCCGATGCGGGCGTGGACGCCTATATCGAACAGGCGCGTTTTCTGGGCAGGATGGGGCGCGGCGCAGAACCGATCCTGATCTTTCTTGAGGAGTGGCCCGACATCGCCGCAATCGTCGGGGAAGAAGCGTTGCCCGACATCATCGCGTTCGTCCGCAAGATGTGGAAATCGCCGAACGGCACGGCCATCGTGCCGTTCCTGCAATCGCTGCCCGCAACCGCGCGGCGGCTGCAGACTCACGAGCTGCTGGCCGAATACCTTGCTATCGCGCTCGACCTGATGGAGCGCACCACCGGATCGGTACATGGCATCCACCAGACCTTTCCCAGCCCCGGCCTGCCGGAGATGTGCAAGCAGGTCCCGGCATTGCTGACGCAACTGTCGCTGGCCGGCCTCAAGAACTGGGCAAACTACGGCATCCGCTATTACGAGGACCATCCGGAACGGCAGAAAGACTATTTCAGCCTGCAATCGGCCGACAGCCGTGCGGTGCTGCAACGCGAGCGGCACGGCACGCTGCTGGTGGATAACGAGCGCAAATTGAGTCTGTACCTGCGCGGGTTGTGGCAGGACGACGACATGCTGATCCCCTATTCCAGCATGTACGACGAATTGCGCAAACCAATTCCCTACTATGACAAACTGGGTATCCGCCTGCCCGATGTGTACGACGATGCGCAGGGTGTCAGCGGGCTGGATCGGTATCGGGCCACGCTGGCCCACATCGCCGGACACCGGCGCTGGACCACCGCCATCATTGCAGACAACCTGAGCCCGTTCCAGCGCATGGCGGCAGAATTCCTCGAAGATAGCCGGGTGGAATGCCTGGTGATGCGCGAATATCCGGGCCTGCGCCGCCTCTTCAAGGCCTTGCACCCGGTGCCGCAGGAGCAGGCGTGCGATGCGGAAAAGGAATCGACCGTGCGCCACCGTCTGGCAATGCTGTCGCGCGCCATCCTCGATCCGCAACACGCATACCGGAATGCCGCGACCATCGAATTCGCACAGCGCTTCCACGCCTTGCTGGAAAACGGTGAGGCATCCACCCAGGATATGGCGGACCTCGGAATTGCCTTCATCACAAAGACACGTTTGAAAAGCGATAACTTCGCCAACACGCACTTCAAGGACACGGTGATCGATTATCGCGACGATAACCGCCAGATGTGGAAGTTCATCGAGGAAGGCGACGAGGAAGAGGCCTTCGACGAGCCGCGCAAGGTCGAGCCGGGCGAGGAATTGAAAGGCCTGCCGCCGCGCCACTACCATGAATGGGACTATCACAATCAGAGCTATCGCCCCGACTGGGTCAGCGTATACGAGGGACTGCATCCGCAAGGAAATGCCGCAGACATCGATCGCCTGCTCGAAAAGCACGCGGGGCTGGCCAAACGCCTGAAGAAGATGCTCGACCTGCTGAAACCGCAGAACAAGGTGCGCATCCGTTATCAGGAAGAAGGCAGCGAACTGGACCTGGATGTCGCGATCCGCTCGCTCATCGACTACAAGAGCGGTGCCCAGCCCGATCCGCGCATCAACATGAGCCACCGCAACGACGGGCGCAGCATCGCGGTGATGTTGTTGCTCGACCTGTCGGAATCGCTGAACGAAAAAGCATCCGGTAGCGACCAGACGATTCTGGAATTGAGCCAGGAAGCGGTGTCGCTGTTGGGCTGGGCGGTGGAGAAACTGGGAGACCCGTTCGCAATTGCGGGCTTCCATTCCAATACGCGGCACGACGTGCGCTTCCTGCACATCAAAGGCTATAGCGAGAAATGGGACGACCAGGTGAAAGGCCGCCTGGCGGCGATGGAGGCGAGCTATTCCACGCGCATGGGCGCTGCGATGCGGCATGCCGCGCATTACCTCGAGCAGCAGCAGGCGGACAAGAAGCTGATGCTGATCCTCACCGACGGGCAGCCGTCGGATGTGGACAGCAAGGATGGTGAGTTGCTGATCGCCGATACCCGACAGGCTGTCAAGGAATTGGACCAGCAGGGAATATACAGTTACTGCATCAATCTCGATCCCAAAGCCGATGAATATGTGGCGGATATCTTCGGCAAGCAATACACCATCATCGACAAGGTCGAACAGTTGCCGCAGAAACTTCCCGAGCTGTTCATTTCCTTGACCAAATAGCCGTAGAGCGCAAAACGCAAAACCTGTAAAATCCGGTAGTTGAAAATTTAAATCAGAGGAGAGTAGTAATGAGCAAGAGTTTGATCCAGTTCATCATCGAAGAACAACGCCACATCCCGAATGCAAGCGGCGATTTTACCGGCTTGTTGAGCGACGTCGTGTCCGCTTGCAAGCAGATCGCCCATGACGTGAACAAAGGCGCGCTGATCGGTGTGCTGGGTAGCGCGGGCAGCGAAAACGTGCAAGGCGAGACCCAGAAGAAACTGGACATCATCACCAACGAAGTGTTCATCAAGGCCAACGAATGGGGCGGTCACCTGGCCGCGATGGCCTCTGAAGAGATGGATGATATCTATCCGATCCCGGCCAAATATCCGAAGGGCAAGTACCTGATCACCTTCGACCCGCTGGACGGTTCTTCCAACATCGACGTCAATATTTCAGTCGGTACCATCTTCTCCATCCTGCGCTGTCCGGAAGGCGTGACCAACCCGACTGCAGCCGATTTCATGCAGCCCGGCACCAAGCAGGTCTGCGCGGGTTACGCATTGTACGGACCGAACACCATGATGGTGATCACCACAGGCCATGGGGTCAACGGTTTCACGCTGGATCGCGACGTAGGAGATTTCTTCCTCACCCATCCGAACATGACCATTCCGGAAGATACCGCCGAGTTCGCCATCAACATGTCCAACCAGCGCTACTGGGAGAAACCCGTGCAGCGTTACGTCGAAGAGTGCGTGAAGGGCAAGGACGGCGGTCGCGAGAAGAATTTCAACATGCGCTGGGTGGCGTCCATGGTTGCCGAAGTGCATCGTATCCTGACCCGCGGAGGCATCTTCATGTATCCGTTCGATACCAAGGATCCCTCCAAGGCGGGCAAACTGCGCCTGATGTATGAAGCCAACCCGATGTCGTTCATCGTCGAACAGGCAGGCGGGATGAGTTCTACCGGACGCGAGCGCATCATGGAATTGAAACCCACCGGTTTGCATCAGCGCGTGCCGGTGATTCTCGGTTCGAAGAAAGAAGTCGAGCGCGTCGTGGGTTACCACAAGGGAGCCTGATCCATGTCCGGTCCGCTCGTTTCGATCGTGATGGGGAGCAGCAACGACTGGGAGATCATGCAGCAGTCTGCAAGAGCTCTGCAGGATTTCGGCGTGGCGTTCGATGCGCGCGTCATCTCGGCGCATCGATCTCCCGACATGCTGTTCGACTACATCAAGGAAATGAGCGCGCAGGGCGCACAATGTTTCATCGCCGGTGCTGGCGGTGCGGCTCATCTTGCCGGCGTAATCGCAGGAAAGACCACGCTGCCGGTGCTGGGTGTGCCGATTCCGTCGAAATATCTGAAGGGCATGGATTCGCTGCTATCGATCGTGCAGATGCCGAAGGGCATACCGGTCGCCACCTTCGCCATCGGCGAAGCGGGTGCGGCGAATGCCGGCCTGTTTGCCGTTTCCATGCTGGCATTGAACGACAATAAATTGGCGCAAAAACTGGCCGATTACCGCAAGAAACAAGCTGAACAAATCGCTGCAACCACTTTACCTGCCTTGAGTTGATTATGAGCGCATTACACGAATCCAATCTGCCCAGCCTGAAATTCCTGCACCGCGGCAAGGTGCGAGACCTGTACGAAGTCGATGCAGATCATCTGCTCATCGTTCAGACGGATCGCCTTTCCGCATTCGATGTGATACTCCCCACGCCGATACCCGGCAAGGGCGAAGTACTGACGGCTGTATCCAATTTCTGGTTCAAGAAATTGGGCGATGTCATTCCCAACCATCTTTCCGGAATCGACCCCGAATCCGTTGTGAAGACTGAGGCGGAAAAGGCGCAAGTGCGCGGTCGTGCCTTTGTCACCAAGAAGCTCAAGCCATTGCCGATAGAAGCGATCGTGCGAGGCTATCTGGTCGGCTCTGGCTGGAAAGATTACAAGAAGACCGGTGCCGTGTGCGGCATAGAATTACCAGCGGGATTGCAGGAAGCGCAAAAACTGCCGCAACCGTTGTTCACACCGTCGACAAAAGCGGCCGTAGGCGAGCATGACGAGAACATCTCATTTGAGGAAGCGAAGAAACTGCTGGGTGCGGAAATGGCCGAACAAGTGAAGAACGCCACCCTGGAGCTTTATACACAGGCTGCAGATTATGCACTGACACGCGGCATCATCATCGCGGATACAAAGTTCGAATTCGGCGTGGACAAGACAGGCAAGCTCTATCTGATTGACGAGGCACTGACGCCGGATTCCTCGCGTTTCTGGCCTGCAGACCAGTACAAAGTCGGAAGCAATCCCCCCAGTTTCGACAAGCAGTTCGTGCGCGATTGGCTGGAGACCTCGGGTTGGAACAAGCAACCGCCGGCTCCCCAGGTGCCTGCGGATGTATTGCAGAAGACCGCGGACAAATATCGCGAAGCGCAGCGGTTGTTAACGGGAACATGAACACAATCCCGCGCAAACTTCTCGAGGGCTTTCAGCGCTTCCGCGAGCGGCATTTCAAGAGCGACGACAGTCTATACCAGCAACTCGTAAAGGAAGGGCAGACACCCAGGACGATGGTGGTTGCCTGCTGCGACTCGCGAGTGGATCCGGCACTGGTGCTGGATTGCGAGCCCGGAGATCTGTTTGTCATCCGCAACGTTGCCAATCTCGTCCCGCCTATCGAAGGCCGCGCCGGGCATCACGGGACGACCGCCGCCATCGAATACGGGGTGCGCAACCTTGGTGTCGAACACATCATCGTCTTGGGCCATGCCCAATGTGGCGGCATAGGTGCCCTGGTGAGGAGCGGTGGCGTGAGCAATCCGGGGTCGTTCATTGATGACTGGATGTGCCTGGTGGAAAGCGCACGCAGAAGTGTAATGGAAGAGATGCCGAACGCAACCCTGAAAGAACAGACCCGAGCTTGCGAGCAGCGTGCGATACTGGTTTCACTGGACAACCTGATGACGTTCTCCTGGGTTCGCGAACGGGTCGAAGCAGGAAAGCTCAGGCTGCATGGCTGGTATTTCGATATAGAACACGGGCAATTGCTGCGTTACGACGAAAATGCCCGTGCCTACATTGCGCTGTGATTACCTGGTTCCGGAACTGCCGGCAGAGGGGTTCTTCAATTCACGATAACGCAGCTTGTCAGCCTCGTAGCGTGCTTTGACTGAAATCATCTCTTTCTGACTGGCATCAAGGTTCTTTTGCAGGTCGGCAACCCGCGCTTCGGCGGCGGCGATGTCTTCGGTGAGGGATTGAGGAACCTTGTGTCCTGTTTTGATACGGGAATCGCTTTCACGATGCAGGTCGTCAAGGGAAGCCTGCGCTGACTTCAGCACAGTGCTATAACTATTTACGCGGGCCTCGACCTGCATCAGGTTGCGGTCACGAGCCAGGTCGATCTCCTTTTCGTTGCTGTAGCTGTTCAGCAATGCCTCGTCATGACGGCGGGCTTCCAGCGCAGCCTTGTCGGCTTCCGTTTCGACCTTCGTTGCTTTCAGTTTTTCCGCGTCGAAATTCTCGTTGCGGTCAGTGAGGCGCCCATGTTCGAGCTGCTTCGCATCACGATTGGCGTATTCGGGCGGGATGGTCTCGCCGTAATGCGTCGTACCGCTATCGTCCACCCATTTGTAGAGTTTGGCCTCGGCATTGAGGCAGAATGCACTGCATAACACTGCACCAGCCAGCAAAAACTTAGATTTGATCATTCTTGACTCCATAGCGGTCTCGATAAGCCTGCACCGCGCGCAGATTCTGCACCAACTCGGCTTGACCTTGCAAATAGCCGAGTAGATCATCCAGTGCAGAAATGGAAATCACGGGAAGTCCGAAGTCGCGCTTTACCTCCTGCACCGCCGAAAGTTCACCTTGGCCGCGCTCCATCCGGTCAAGCGCGATGACAACCCCGCACGGCGTTGCTCCGCCAGCGCGGATAAGTTCTATGGATTCGCGGACGGAAGTACCCGCGGAGATCACGTCGTCGATGATGAGCACCTTGCCCTGAAGCTTTGCCCCCACAGTACTGCCGCCCTCGCCGTGATCCTTTGCCTCCTTGCGGTTGAAACAATACGGCACGTTACGGCCCATCTCAGACAAGGCGATGGAAGTGCCCGCTACAAGGGGAATGCCCTTGTATGCGGGGCCGAACAGCATGTCAAATTCAACCTTGGACGCAAGAATAGCCTGGGCATAGAACTGGCACAGCTCGCGCAATGCAGCTCCATCCTGGAACAGGCCGGAGTTGAAAAAATAGGGCGACAAGCGCCCGGCTTTGGTCTGGAACTCCCCAAAGCGCAGAACCTTCTGCGCGACGGCGAAGCGGATGAAATCCTGGCGGTAAGCGTGCATGAGAAGCAAGTGTACGGATTAATGAGTGCCGCTATTATAATGCGCAGACCTATCCAACGAGAGACTACATGCGCATCATCACCCTCAACCTGAACGGGATCCGTTCTGCCTGCAACAAGGGCATGCTGGAATGGTTCGCCAAACAGAATGCGGACGTTCTGTGCGTGCAGGAACTCAAGGCACAAGCCGCTGATATGGCACCGGATATGCTCTCTCCGTTCGGTTACCATGGATATTTCCACTACGCCGAAAAGAAGGGCTACAGCGGCGTTGGCATCTACTGCAGGCGTAAGCCGGATAACGTGATCATCGGCCTGGATATTCTAGAGTTCGATGCGGAAGGCCGGTACATCGAAGCACAGTTCGGCAACCTGAGCGTGGTGTCGCTGTACCTGCCTTCCGGCTCCAGCGGCGAGGAGCGCCAGGCCGTGAAATTCAAATTCATGGAAGCCTTCATGCCGCATTTAAGGGCGCTTTATGCCAGCGGACGAGACATCATCGTCTGTGGCGACTGGAACATTGCCCACACCGAAAAGGATCTGAGGAATTGGCGCGGCAACAAGAAGAATTCCGGCTTCCTGCCGGAAGAGCGCGCGTGGCTCACCGAACTGTTCAATGAAGTCGGATTCGTTGATGTGTTCCGCAAACTGCACCCCGAGCTCGAGGCCTACACCTGGTGGTCCAACCGTGGCCAGGCTTGGGCCAAGGACGTGGGTTGGCGTATCGACTACCAGATAGCCACACCCGGCATGGCCGGAAAGGCAGTAGCAACGGGCATCTACAAGGAGCAGCGATTCTCCGACCATGCGCCGCTGATGGTGGATTACAAGGATTAAGAATAGTGTAGGGTGCGCTTGCGCACCGTCGCGCATGGTGCGCAAGCGCACCCTACTGGAAATAGGTTGGATAAATGAACAAGCTCAACGAACCTTCGTTCCTGCTGCTGACCGGCACCTTCCTGCTCGTCATCACAGCCATCCAACCGAACGACTACACCACCTGGTGGATGGAAACCGCCCCCATCTTCATCGCGGCTCCCATCTTCGTTGCTACCTATAACAGCTATACCTTGACGCCGCTGGTCTATCGCCTGCTGTTCGTGCATGCCATCATCCTTATGGTCGGCGGGCACTACACTTATGCCGAAGTGCCGCTGGGCTACTGGATGGAGCACTGGTTCGGGTTCCTGCGCAACGATTACGACAAGATCGGGCACTTCGCACAGGGCTTCGTACCAGCCCTGCTGTTCCGTGAGTTGCTGCTGCGCAGCTCGCCGCTGCAACGCGGCAAACTGCTGTTCACGCTCGTAACAGCATGTTGCCTTGCCGTCAGCGCCAGCTACGAACTTGTCGAATGGGCGGCAGCGATCACCATGGGACAAGGTGCGGAAGCGTTCCTCGGCACGCAGGGTGACCCGTGGGATACACAGACGGATATGTTGATGGCGTTAATCGGGGCGGTTTGCGCGCAAATGTTGTTGGGGAAGGTGCAGGACAGACAGCTTGGTCAAAGTCACAAGTAGGGTGAGCACAAAAGCGTGCCCACCCTACTTGTCTTAAATCTATAGCTGGGAATCACCGGAGGGCACCTTCCATGGCGCAACCTTGAGCAACAGCAACATACCCGGCACAGCCAGCAGCGCGCAAAGAAAGAAGAAATTCGTCCACCCCATCGTCTCCACCAGCCAGCCCGTCGCCGCATTGGCGAAGGTGCGCGGCATCGCCATCAAGCTCGTAAACAGGGCGAATTGGGTTGCAGTGTAGGCCGGGTGGGTAGTGCGCGCCATGAACGCGACGAAAGCCACCGTGCCCAGCCCGACCCCCAGTGCTTCCATCCCGATGACCAGCGCCAACTGGGCACGCTCGATCACGCTGATCTCGGCGTGATGGCCTACCGAAGCCAGCCAGGCGAAGCCGAAGATTGAAACGACCTGCACCACCCCGAACAGCCATAGCGCGCGGTTGATGCCGATCTTCACCATCCAGAGTCCGCCGAGCAGGCCACCGATGATGGATGGCCACAGCCCGGCGTTCTTGGCGATCAGGCCGATATCGGATTTGGAAAAGCCCATATCGAGGTAGAACGGCGTCGCCAGCGCGGTGCACATGCTGTCGCCGAGCTTGTAGAACAGCAAGAAAGCGAGGATCAATAATGCGCTATTCCAGCCCTTGCGGGTGATGAACTCGTGGAAAGGTTCGACCACGGCTTCGCGCAGGGTCTTGGGTGGCGATGCCCGGTGCGGTTCCTTTACCATCATCGTCATTGCCATGCCGGGCAGCATGAACAGAGCGGTGATGATGAACACCAGGTTCCACGGCAGGTGGTCGGCAAGGATCAGCGACAGCGAGCCGGGCACCAGCCCGGCGATGCGGTAAGCATTGACGTGGATCGCGTTGCCCAAGCCCAGCTCTTCATCACTCAACAGTTCGCGGCGATAGGCATCGAGCACGATGTCCTGCGTGGCGCTCAGCACAGCAAGCAGTGTCGCCACCCAAGCGATTGCAACCAGATCTGTAGTCGGCGAGAAACCACCCAGGGAAGCGATCACAGCAAGCAGGCCGATCTGGGTCAGCAGCATCCAGCCGCGCCGGCGTCCCATCACGGGCACCGCATAGCGATCCAGCAAAGGCGACCAGAGAAACTTCCAGGTATAGGGAAACTGGATCAGCGCGAACAGGCCGATGGTCTTCAGGTCGACGTGCTCGCTGCGCAGCCACGCCGGCAAGAGATTGAACAGCAGGAACAGCGGCAGGCCGGATGAGAAACCCGTGAATACGCAGATGAGCATGCGCTTCGTAAAGAGTTGCTCCCAAACCGTCATGGATTAAACGTCGAGACGGAAGCGATATACCGCGGTGCTTCCGAGCAGGTTAGGCATTGCATGCACGTTCCTGCCGCCCGCCATTACATGCCGTCCGAGCACACGAATATGCAGGTGCGCACAAAGGAATTCGAAGTCGTCCAGCGTGCACAGGTGGACGTTGGGCGTGTCGTACCACTGGTATGGCAATTCGTCCGAAACCGGCATGTTGCCCAACAGTACCTGCAAACGGTTTTTCCAGTAGCCGAAGTTGGGGAAGCTGACGATGCCTTCGCGCCCCACACGCACGATTTCATTCATCAGCGCCTCGGTATGGCGCGTTGCCTGCAATGTCTGCGACAGGATGACGAAATCGAAAGACTGATTTTCGAAATCGGCGATGCCGGACTCAAGGTCGCTCTGGATCACGTTGACGTTGTTGGCGATACAGGCCGCAATGTTGGCGTCGCTGATTTCCACACCGTACCCCTGCACCTCGCGCGTCTCGCGCAGGTAGCGCAACAGGCTGCCGTCGCCGCAGCCGAGGTCGAGTACGGACGAACCCTGGGGTATCCAGGCTGCGATGGCCGCGAAATCCGGGCGCGATTCGATGATGGAGCTATTCATGCAGCCCCTTCCTGCGCCACGCGATCCAGATAATTGCGCATCACCGAGAAATATTGTTCGTCATCCATCAGGAATGAATCATGCCCGTGTTGTGAAGAGATCTCCGCATAGCTCACATCCAGCTTGTTGTGCAGCAGCGCATGCACGATCTCGCGCGAGCGCCCCGGTGAAAAACGCCAGTCGGTGGTGAACGACACCACGAGGAATTTTGCCCTTGCTGCCGAAAATGCGCGATTCAGGTCGCCGTCGAGCTCGCGGGCGGGGTCGAAGTAGTCCAGTGCCTTGGTCATCAGTAGGTAAGTGTTGGCATCGAAATAGGCGGCGAACTTGTCACCCTGGTAGCGCAGGTAAGACTCGATCTGGAACTCGATATCGAAATTGAAATTCAGCTTTCCAGAGCGCAGCTCGCGCCCGAATTTATCCGCCATCGCATCGTCGGACAGATAGGTGATATGTCCGAGCATGCGCGCCAGGCGCAGGCCGCGCGTGGGCACCACGCCGTGCTGGTAGAAATCGCCGCTGTGAAAATCCGGGTCAGTCAGGATGGCGCTGCGCGCCACGTCATTGAAGGCGATGTTTTGCGCGGTGAGATGAGGCGCCGAAGCGATGGCCAGCACATGCCGCACGCGCTCGGGATAAGACAATGCCCATTGCATCGCCTGCATGCCGCCCAGGCTACCGCCGATCACGGCGGCAAACTGAGTGATGCCAAGGTGCGTGGCAAGGCGCGCCTGGGATTCCACCCAATCGTCTACCGTGATGACAGGGAAATTCGCACCATAAGGCTTGCCGGTCTGAGGGTCTATGCTGGAAGGGCCGGTCGAACCGTGACAGCCGCCGAGGTTGTTCAGCCCGATGACGAAGAATTTATCGGTATCGATGGGCTTGCCCGGTCCCACCATGTTGTCCCACCAGCCGATGTTCTTCTCGTTGTCAGCGTAGAACCCGGCAACATGATGATGGCCGGACAGTGCGTGGCAGATCAGGATCGCGTTGGATTTGGCTGCGTTCAATGTGCCATAAGTCTCGTACATCAGTTCATAGCGCGGCAGCACCGCACCGCTCTTGAATGTGAGCGGTGTATCAAAGGATGCGCGCTGTGCGCTGACGATGCCAACCGAAGCGTTCAATGGAACTCCAAAAAGAAAACCCGCACAGCTTGAGCTAGAGCGGGTCTTCTCGCTTTAGCTGGTATGTTTAACGTGCCCCGCAAGCTGAACTCAAATCGGCACATGGCTAAAGTGTCTGTGTTTTGGTGTATCGTGTCAACCCCAGCGACTGCGCGGGGTTTGGAGGTACGGGGTAAGAATCCAGATGCACTGCCGAACAGTCATTCTTTCAACCATCGTGCTGCATCAAGGGCAAAATAAGTCAGTATCCCGTCTGCGCCGGCACGTTTGAACGCCAGCAACGCTTCCAGTACACAGGCCTCCTCGTTCAGCCAGCCGTTCTGCGCTGCAGCTTTCAACATGGCATATTCGCCGCTCACTTGATAGACGAAAGTAGGCGCCTTGAATTCGTCTTTCACACGCCGCACGATATCGAGGTAAGGCATGCCGGGTTTGACCATCACCATGTCGGCGCCTTCCTGCAGATCGAGGCCGACCTCCCATAGCGCTTCGTCGGAGTTGGCCGGATCCATCTGGTAGGTGTACTTGTTGCCCTTGCCCAGATTGCCGCTGGAACCGACCGCATCGCGGAACGGGCCGTAGAAGCTGGAGGCATATTTGGCGGAATACGCCATGATGCGGGTGTAGATGTGCTTGTGTTCATCCAGCGCCGCGCGCACTGCGCCGATGCGTCCATCCATCATGTCGGATGGGGCCACGATGTCTGCGCCGGCAGCAGCATGGCATTGTGCCTGCTTTGCCAGTACCACCACAGTCTCGTCATTCAGGACATAGCCGCTGTCGTCGATCAGGCCATCCTGACCATGGGTGGTATAGGGATCGAGGGCGACGTCGGTCATCACGCCCAATTCCGGGAAGTTCTTCTTCAGGGCCGCAACCACGCGCGGTACAAGACCGTTCGGATTATAGGCCTCGCGCGCATCCAGGCTTTTCAGCGGCGCATCGATGACCGGGAAGATGGCCATCACCGGAACGCCCAGCTTCATGCATTGCTCCGCATCCTTGAGCAACAGATCCAGCGTCTTGCGTTGTACGCCCGGCATGGACTTTACATCCTCGGCTTTGTTGCCGCCTTCAAGCACGAAGACCGGGTAGATGAAATCCTTCGGAGTGAGTATATGCTCTCGCATCAGATCCCGTGAAAATTGATCACGGCGCATCCTGCGCATTCTGCTTTGGGGAAATTGTCCGAGTGTTTGCATGGCTATTCCTAAAATTAACAAAATTTCCGGAACTATTTTCGCACAGTCCCGTCTGACTCTCCGAGTAGCGAAAGCTGCTTCCCGTTTCTCCTCCCTGAGCGGGCGTCTTTACCCTGTAAAGACTTTTGATGCCCCTGACCTCCCCCTTTGGTTCAGGGGCGTTTTTTTATCTGTAATATCCAAATATTGCCTCTATCCGGCTTGGCTATCCGATGGGTGATCAGTTGCAGCAAACCAGCTGGCAATCACCGCTTCTGCTTCATCCGTGCCCAGTTTTTTCAGACTGGAAAACAGTTGGGCTGTGCACTGCGGAAAATGTTCCTGCAAAAACTCTCTGACATCGCGCAATGTCTGTGTGGATTGCTGGCGGCTCAGTTTGTCCGACTTTGTGAGCAGGATATGGATGGGTTTCCCGGTAGGGGCAAACCAGCCCAGCATGCCTTGATCGCGCTCGGTCAGCGGATGCCGTGCATCCATGATGACCACGAGGCCGCAGAGTTCTTCGCGCGTTTGCAGATACTCGCTCAACAGATGTTCCCAGTGCGCCTGGACGTCCGGCGGTACTTTTGCATAACCGTAGCCGGGAAGATCGACCAGGAATCTGTTTTCGCCGAGAGAAAAATAATTGAGGTGTTGGGTACGCCCCGGTGTCTTGCTGGTGTATGCCAGCCGGGTGTGGTTGGCCAACGTGTTGATGGCACTCGACTTGCCGGCGTTGGAACGCCCGACGAACGCAACTTCCTTGCCGCCATGCAGCGGCAAGTCTTTCATATGGTTGACGGTGGTGTAAAACTCCGCTTGAGAGAAAAGTCCCATTACTTCCAGGCCGCAAAGATTTTGTCGGCCGCCGCGATCGTCGCCGCGATATCCGCATCGGTGTGCGCGGCAGAGACGAAACCAGCCTCGAACGCCGACGGCGCCAGGTAGTGGCCTGCATCCAGCATGGCATGGAAGAAGCGGTTGAACGCCTCCTTGTCGCAGGCCATCACTTCGGCGTAACTGGTTGGCACCGTCTTGCTGAAATACAAGCCGAACATACCACCCACCGATTGCGCGCAGAACGGGATGCCGTGTTTACTGGCAGCTGCAGTCAAACCTTCGGTGAGTTGTTTCGCCAGTTGCGACAAACGCTCGTAGAAACCGGGCGCCTGGACCAGCTTGAGCGTAGTCAGACCTGCCGCGACTGCCACCGGATTGCCGGACAGCGTACCTGCCTGGTACACAGGCCCCAGCGGTGCCAGACATTCCATGATGTCGCGGCGTCCGCCGAACGCGGCGGCGGGCAAGCCTCCGCCCATCACTTTGCCCAGCGTGACAAGGTCGGGCTTGATGCCGTAATAGCCTTGAGCGCCCTGCAGGCTGACGCGGAAGCCTGTCATCACTTCGTCCAGGATCAACACTGCGCCGTATTTGGTGCACAGGTTGCGCAGCGCATCAAGGAATTCGCGCTTTGGCGCGATCAGATTCATGTTGCCCGCGACCGGCTCGACGATCACCGCCGCGATCTCTTTGCCCATTTCGGCGAACGCCTTTTCCAGTCCTGCCGCATCGTTGTAATCCAGCACGGTGGTCAGTGCGGCGATTTCAGCAGGCACGCCGGAGGAACTGGGCTGGCCGAACGTCAGCGCCCCGGAGCCGGCCTTGACCAGCAGGCCATCGGAGTGGCCGTGGTAACAGCCTTCGAACTTGACGATGCGCGAGCGGCCGGTGAAACCGCGTGCCAGACGGATCGCCGTCATGGTGGCTTCCGTGCCGGAGCTGACCAGGCGCACCATTTCCAGGCTAGGCAGAAGCCTGCACAGCAATTCGGCCATCTCCAGTTCGCTCGCGGTCGGTGCGCCGAAACCCAGGCCTTGGGCTGCTGCATCCTGCACTGCTTTCACCACTTCAGGATGGCAGTGGCCCGCGATCATCGGCCCCCAGGAACCGACATAATCGGTATATTTTTTCCCGTCCGCATCCCACACATAGGCGCCCTGCCCCCGCTGGAAGAACAGCGGCGTGCCGCCCACCGAACGGAAAGCGCGCACCGGTGAATTCACGCCGCCGGGGATGCGTAGTTGGGATTGCTCGAAAAGTTCCTGATTGTGAGAGGTCATTGCTTATGTCCTGCTGAAAAGTGTTGAAAATCCATGTGCGGCAAGTTCGATATCCGGTGCGTCAAACAGGGCGGTGATCACCGCCAATGCATCCGCCCCGGCTGCGATCAAAGCTGGGCCGTTAAGCTGCGTGATACCGCCGATGGCGACAATGGGCACGCTTAGCATGTCGCGAGCCGTTCGCAATAATTCCACATCCGCTTTAACCGCCCCGGGTTTGACGTTCGAAGAAAAAAACGCGCCGAATGCCACATAATCCGCGCCGTGCTGTACGGCTTCCTGTGCAAGCGAGATGCGATTATAGCAAGACACGCCGATGATCCCTTGCTCGCCCAACAGGGTGCGGGCTGCAGCGACACCGCCGTCCTCGCCGCCCAGGTGCACCCCGTCCGCGTCGACTTGTGCCGCAAGCCCCGCATCATCGTTCACGATGTAAGTCGCGGCAAAGTCCCTGGTAAGCCCTCGCAAGGCTTGCGCCTGTCGCAATTTCAATACGGTATCGGCGGATTTATTGCGGTATTGCAGCACCCGCGCTCCGCCTTGCATGGCCAAGCGCGCTCGCCTCAATAATTCATCGGTATCGTGAATATCGGGTGTGATGGCATACAAGCCGCTGACTGCTGGCTGGAAATTGCGGCTCATGCTCTGTCTACGCTCACCTCAATCTGCCCCGGCGCGCGGGAACGGCTGCAATGGACAGCTCCAAAAATGGTGCGGACCATTGCTTAGCTGTCTTTAATGCCGGGTTTCGCTTTCATCTACGGCGTCTTCGTCGCGCGCCCAGAACAGGCGATCCGGGATATGCTGGCCCATGCCAGGGCGGAAGCCGTATTTCAAAGCCTCCCAAGTGAATTCCTGCGCTTCGTGCACGGCTTCTTCCATCGACAATCCGTTCGCCAGCAACGCTGCGATCGCCGCGGCCAAGGTACAGCCGGACCCGTGATAGATGCCGGGCAAGCGCGGCCAGCTGTCGCTGCGTACCAAGCCGCGCTCGCCATAGAGGTTGTTGACGACCTTGGGCGTATGTTCGTGGGTGCCGGTGATCAGCACATACTCGCAGCCCAGCCGCAGGATACGCTTGGCGCACTCCGACAGCTCGGGATCGTCCCCTTCGTTTTCTTCATCCACGATCAGGCGGCGCGCTTCCATGCTGTTTGGCGTCAGGATGGTCGTCTGCGGCAACAGCAGCTCGCGCAGCGCATCCAGCATGTCCTCGTTGGCGAGCTCGTCGCCGCGGCCGGAAGCCAGCACCGGATCGAACACCAGCGGAATATCGGGGTAATCCGAGATGATCTCGGCGATGACGGCAATGTTCTCCACGCTGCCCAGCAGCCCGATCTTGAACGCCGCAACGGGCATGTCCTCCAGCACGGTGCGCGCCTGATCCGCGACCCAGTCGGAATCTATCGGTTGCACGTCGTCGACGCCGCTGGTGTCTTGCACCGTGATGGCGGTGACTACGGAGAGCGGGTGACAACCCATGCTGGCGATGGTCAGGATGTCGGCCTGCATGCCTGCTCCGCAACTGGGGTCCGTAGCGGCAAAGGTGAGAACGATGGGTGGAATGTCAGACATGATGGGACGCCGACTGGCTTGGATATGGTGAAGCGTGATTCTAACCGAAACCGGAGGAGGAGGTAGCTGTGCGCGTCATACTGCCTTCCCCCTGCAGGAGGTGGCACCCGAGGCGGGCAATCAACTGTCCCGCAAGCCGGACGTGGAATCGTCACGGGGCCAACCGATGTCGCCCCGCGGCAGGATCGCTAGTTACCGGCGCCCGCTCAATAGCTTTGTGATACCGGCAAATTCCGCCACCCCCAGATTTTCGGCACGCAACTGCGCGTCGAGGCCGAGTTGCGCGAAGTCGGCTTCGGCCAGATAGGGTCTGAGAGTGTTGCGCAACGTCTTGCGCCGCTGGCCGAAGGCCGAGGACACCACTTTGGCGAACAGGGCTTCATCTTTTACGGCGATCTGGTTGGCAGGGATCGGGATCATTCGTACGATGGCGGAATCGACCTTGGGTGCGGGGCGGAAGGATTCCGGCGGCACGTCGATCAGCTTTTCCATGTGGAAGCGGTACTGCAGCATCACCGACAAGCGCCCGTATTCCGGCGTGGAAGGCGCGGCGATCATGCGTTCGACCACCTCGTTCTGCAGCATGAAATGCATGTCGGTGATGCGTGCCGCATAGCTGGAAAAGTGGAACAGCAGCGGCGACGAGATGTTGTACGGCAGGTTGCCGACGATACGCAAGGGTGCCGGCAGCGCGCCGAAGTCGAATTTCAGGGCATCGCCTTCGTGAATGACGATCTTGTCCTGCGGATAATCCGTTTTCAGGCGGGCGATGATATCGCGGTCGATCTCGACCACATGCAATGTGTTCAACAGCTTCAGCAGCGGTCTTGTCAGGGCTCCCAGGCCGGGCCCGATCTCCACCATGTTGTCTCCGGCTTCGGGACGGATGGCACGGATGATGTCGGCAATGATCCGCTCGTCGACCAGGAAGTTCTGGCCAAACTTCTTTTTGGCCTTATGCGCGCTCATGGTGCGCCATTTCCGATGCAACCCTGATCGCTTCCAGCAGGCTGCCCGTTTCTGCCTTGCCGGTACCCGCCAGGTCCAGTGCGGTGCCGTGATCGACCGAGGTCCGGATGAAAGGCAAGCCCAGCGTGATGTTCACCCCTCCGCCGAAACTGGCGTGCTTCAGCACCGGCAGCCCCTGGTCGTGATACATCGTCAGCACCGCGTCGCATTCCTGCAGCCGGTGCTGGGCGAACAGCGTGTCGGCAGGCAACGGCACACTGACCTTCATGCCTTCGGCACGCAGCTTGTCCAGAACGGGGTTCATTACTTCAATCTCCTCGCGTCCGAGGTAGCCGTCTTCTCCGGCGTGCGGATTGAGTCCCGCGACCAGGATGCGCGGTTGGGCGATGCCAAAACGGAGTTGCAGATCGCTCTGCAGAATGCGCAGCACACTCTCAAGCAGCGGTGCCGTGATGGCATCCGCGACCTTGCGCAACGGCAGATGCGTCGTCACCAGTGCAACACGCATGCCCCCGCCGGCGAGCATCATCACCACCTGCGGAGTGTGCGACTGCTCGGCAAGGAATTCCGTGTGCCCGGTAAAGGCGAAGCCCGCATCGTTGATGATGCCCTTGTGCACGGGTGCGGTGACCATGCCGGAAAATTCACCAGACATGCAGCCCTGTACAGCACGACTCAAGGTCTCCAGCACATAAGCACTGTTTGCAGGATCGAGCTTTCCCGGCAGAGAGGGGTGAACCAGAGGGACGTGCAGCACGCTCAGTTTGTCGGGCTGGTGGGGCACGGCGGCGACGTAATCACACAGCAGAAGATCGATGCCAAGCTTTGCAGCGCGTTGTTGCAACAGCACCTTGTCGGCGATCACCACCAGCGGCAGCTCGTGTCGCGCCAGTCGCACGCAGAGATCAGGGCCGATACCGGCGGGTTCGCCTGCGGTGATGGCGAGCGGTCGCTGCATTACTTCGTGTCGTTGTGATACTCGACAAAAGCGCGGTCGCGCAACTGGCGCAGCCAATCCTGGTATGCCTCATCCGACTTGAAAGTGCGGATGGCATTGCGCGCGCGCAGGCGTTTCTGTTCGACGCTTACATCGGTGTTGCGACGTCCGAGCACCTGGATCAGGTGCCAGCCGAAACCGGTTTGCACCAGGCCGCTGACCTGGCCGACCTTCAATGCGTCCATTGCGCTTTCGAATTCGGGAACGGTTTCGCCGGGCGACAACCAGCCGAGGTCGCCGCCCTGTGAGGCGCTGCCGTCGTCGGAATGCAATCGCGCTTCCTCGGCGAAATCGGAACCCTTGTCGATGCGCTGCTTGATTTCCTCCAAACGGCTCTTCGCTTCGCTCTCGGAAACCAGCTCGCTGGTCTTGATCAGGATGTGGCGGGCGTGCGTCTGCGTGACAACGACGGCTGCATCCTTGTTGCGCCGGTCCAGCAATTTGATGATATGAAAGCCGCTCGGGCTGCGCAGCACATCACTGACATCTCCCGGCTTCATTTTCGCCAAAGCATCGGCGAACATGGGGGGGAGGCGGTCGGCGGGACGCCATCCGATCTCTCCCCCTTTTAGTGCATCCTGCGCGTCGGAGTAGCCGGCGGCTACCTGCGCAAAAGACGCGCCGCCGCGCAATTGGGCGAGCGCCTGCTCTGCGCGGTTGCGATAGTTCTGGATCTTGTCCGCACTGGCCTGTTCCGGGACGACCACCAGAATATGGGCCAGAAGCAACTCATCGCCTTTCCCTTCCTGGCGTTCCTGGTTGCTCAGGTAATTGTCGACGTCGTTTTCGCTGATGACCAGCTTGCTGTCGACTTCCCTTTCGCGCAGGCGCACGGAGATGATTTCGTTGCGTATCTCTTCGCGGAACTCCTTGAAATCGGTACCGTCCTGTTCCAGCTTGGCGCGGAAAGCAGCCACGGTGGAAAACTTGTTCTGTTGTGCGATGCGCAGGATGGTCTTGTCGAGTTGGGCATCGTCGATGCGTAAACCGCTTTCCTTGGCAAACTGCGCCAGCAGCATCTCGGTGATCATGCGCTCGAGAACCTGCCGTTCCAGCACGCTCTTGTCAGGCAGCGCGGTCTTCTGGCTCTGCAACATCTTCGTCACGCTGACGACGCGCTTCTCCAGTTCGAGATGGGTAATGACGTCGTCGTTCACGATGACTTCGATGCTGTCGATGGGCACGCCCTGTTTTGGTGATTCCGCCGCAGACGCAAAGGCTGCAAAGACGAACAGAACGAAGGCGAATATTTTTTTGCTCGGCATTTTCTCTTTCGGTTATTTTCCGGGTCAACGCAGGCCCGGGTCGGGCTGAGCGGAAGGCAGGCTATTCATCTTGGTATAACCGGGCACGCTGAGGCGCAATGCATCCAGCGGATCGGAACCGATGCGCACCAGATCGTTCAACTCAAGTTGTATGAAGATGCCAGTCGATTTAACGTTGATGGCGGTCACCATACTTTGCGCAACGAACCGCATCGTCCAGCAGGCCTGATTATACTCAAGCCCGACTAGCGACTCCACAGGACTTTTATCGATCAGCGAATAGCTCCAGCTCGCCACCCCAAGCCAGTGGCCGAACAGCGGCCATTCGGTCGAGACATCCGCCTGGCGCAGGGCATAGGGCAAACCGGTGTTCAGGGCCAGGGTTTCGCTGGTGTAGCGGTAACCCAGATTCAGCAACTTCCCCGGCTCCGGTCTGTAGTGCGCCGTCACGTTATACATCATGGTTTGAGACTGATTGGGGTTGTACTCGTACAGGCTGTCCATTGTCCAGGCTTTGGTCAGCCTTCCACCCAGGCCCGCCAGGACGTCGGAACGGGCGGTGTTCTCCGTGGGCGTATATATGTACACCTGCGGTACCCTGAAATTGAAGCGCTCTCCCAGCATCACGCGCAGACGCTCTGTGCCGTCCGCATTGTCGATCATGCGCGAAGTCATGGCCACGGATAGCGCATTGGCATCACCCACGCGATCGCTGCCGAAAAAGCGGTTTTCGGTGAACAGCTGCCCGAAGGTCAGCGGCGCCAGTGCCGAATCGAAAACGGGCATCTGGGTCTGGTCCCGATAGGGAATGTACGTGTAGAAAAGCCTGGGTTCCAGTGTTTGCAAATAATCGCTGCCGAGGAAAGCGGGTACGTCGCGCTCTAATGTCATGCCGCTGTCCACGCTGAAGATAGGTACGGTACGCGTTGAGTCAGGCAACATCGACGTGTTGTTCGCACCCATCTTGTATTGCGTGTAATGCAGGCCCAGCTTGGGTGTCACGTAATAGCCGAGATTGTCTACCAATGGGTAGCTCACGGTAGGGTTCAGCACCAATCGTTCTCCGCTGACCAGAGTGTCGTGGCGAAAGTCGACGTATTCGCTGGCAAAACGGACATCGGCGTCCCCGTAACTCTCCTGCCCGTTCAGCGTCAGTTGCGGTTGGCGCCGGTAAGGCGCCACCACCGGCGCGAGGGGGTCCTGCAACGTCTGGAAGCTTTGCACTCGCGCCACGGCAGACCACGGGCCGGTGTTGTAGCTCAGCGCGTTGTCGCGCATCAGTATGGTTTGCGACGTGCCCATTACCGTGGTGGACAGATCGCGGAAATAATTGTCGTCCGATACGCGGCTGACATCCATGGCATAGCCAAGCCCCCCACCGAGGTTTTGCGTATGCTTCATTGCCAGGAAGGACCGCGCCGTGCCGGTCTGGTGATCCGAAATCTCCTCGTAATGAAACTGGCCGGCGTAGTCGGGCTCCAGATAACGGAACTCGGTGTTGTATTGCGTTCCGCGCTTGGCGATGAGGCGCGGTGCGAGAGTCGCATCCAGATTGGGTGCGATACTCCAATAATAGGGTATGGAAAATTCCGTACCGCCCGTTGTAGTGCTGCCGAATGTGGGCGCCAGGAAACCAGAGCGGCGACTGTCGTTCAGGGCAAAGTCCATCCACGGCGTATAGAGTACGGGTACACCCTTGAAGTCCACCACCGTTTGATGCGAGATCCCGATCTGCGTATTGCGATCGATATCCAGGCGATTCGTGGTCAGCAACCAATCGTCGTTTCCTGCCGGACAAGTCGTAAAGGTCGCATTATCGAAGGAGTAGCTCTGCTTGCCGAGAATATGCATGGTTTCGGCCGTGCCGCGCGCGTGATTGTCGGGAAACTCGTACTGCGGCTGGCTCATCTCGCCCAGGTCGGTGGCAAGGTTCAACTTCAATACCGGTCCGGTGACAATGACGCCGGGTTGTTCGAGTCTCACGCCGCCTTCGGCGAGTACATCCTTGGTCACCTGCCCGTATATCATATGCCCGGCACTGACTACCTGCCCGCTCTGGCGCAATTCGACGTCGCCGCTCGCCTCTATCTGGTCGTCCTTTTTGGACTCCACATGCTGGGCATTGATGAATGCGGCAGCGCCGTCAGTCGAGACCGGATGCCGCTTGAACGTGCGATCCAGCTTCAATTGCAACGCGGTGTCCTCGGCATGGCCGAGTAGCGGAAACAGTCCTAGTACAAGAATCGCAACTGGGGAAAAGCGAAAAGGCATGGTGCGGGGCAAATATATTTAAGGTGCTAAAATCGCACAAAACCATCATTAAGGCAATCAAATGCAGCGCCAAAATCAGCTAACTGACTGGCTTTCCAGCCTGTACCCGAACCAAACCTTCACCATTGCCCCCGCTTCCGCCGATGCCAGCTTCCGCCGCTACTTCCGCGCCACGTTTGCGGACGGGTCGACAAGGGTTGTGATGGACGCGCCACCGCAACATGAAGATTGCAGGCCGTTCCTGCATGTCGCCAAATTGTTCGAAGAGGCGGGCACGCATGTGCCGCATGTCCATGCACAAGACCTGAAGCAGGGATTCCTGTTGCTATCCGATCTCGGCAACACGACTTATCTGCAAGCGCTGACGCAGCAGAACGCAACGGCGCTATACGGTGCAGCGACCGACGCCTTGATCCGTATCCAGTTGGCTTCGCGCGAGAACGAACTGCCGCCTTATGACGAGGCGCTATTGCGCCGCGAGTTGAACCTGTTTCCCGAATGGTACATTTCCAGGCATCTGGGAGTGACACTTAGCGCCAAACAACAAGCCAAGCTGGAAGAAGTATTCGCCCGCATCCTCGCAAATAACCTTGAACAACCAAGCGTGTATGTGCACCGCGATTACCACTCGCGCAACCTGATGTATATCGAACCCCCCCTCTCCAACTCTGTGCCACCCGCGGGAGAGAGGGCAAACGAGAAGGGCGATTTTCTGATCTCGCCTGGCGTCCTGGATTTCCAGGACGCGGTGTTCGGCCCCATCACCTACGACCTCGTATCATTGTTCAAGGATGCCTACATCCGCTGGGAAGAGGAAGAGATCATGGACTGGATCATTCGCTACTGGGAGAAGGCACGCAAAGCCGGACTGCCGGTGCGTGAAGATTTCGGCGAGTTCTACCGCGACTACGAAATGATGGGCGTGCAGCGTCACATCAAGGTGCTCGGTATCTTCGCACGGTTGTACCACCGCGACGGCAAGGACGGCTACCTGAAAGACATGCCGCTGGTGATGGATTACCTGCGCCGTGCCTGCGAACGTTACATCGACTTGAAGCCGCTGCTGGTCCTGCTGATGGAGCTGGAGATGCACGCGCAGCAGACCGGGGCTTCGACCTGATGCTTCGCACCCCTCTCTATCGTGCGTGTGTTGTCCGGGCTTCGGCCCCCTGCAACCACGGCCTGCCCCTTGCGGGAATCAGGGCAATCGTGAAAGACGTAAAACCATGAAGGCGATGATCCTTGCAGCCGGCCGCGGCGAACGCATGCGCCCGCTCACGGACCACACGCCCAAACCGCTGCTGCAGGCAGGAGGCAAGCCGCTCATCGTGTGGCATATCGAGCGGCTGGTCCGCGCAGGCATAACCGACCTCGTCATCAATCACGCCCACCTCGGTGCCCAGATCGAGCAGGCATTGGGCGACGGCAGCCAGTTCGGGGCAAACATCCATTATTCGGACGAAGGCACGGCGCTGGAAACGGCGGGCGGCATCGCCTTCGCCTTGCCCTTGCTGGGCAACGAGCCCTTCGTGGTCGTCAACGGAGACATCTATTGCGATTACGATTTCTCGCGGCTTCTTGCGCGCGCCGAACAGATGCAACATAGCGAAGACACTGTGCACCTGGTGCTGGTGGGCAACCCGGAACACAACGCGAAGGGTGATTTCATCCTGCAGGGAAACCGCGTCATCCCCGAATCTCCTGCCGAATCCTGTATCCCGAATCCTGCATCCCGAATCCTGACTTTCAGCGGCATCGGCCTGTATCGTCCCTCCCTGTTTGCCCTTATGAGGCGCGGGGCCAAAGCGCCCCTGGCGCCCTTGCTGCGCGAGCAGATCGCATTGGACAGGGTCAGCGGCGAGCACCATCAGGGTATCTGGGTCGATGTGGGAACGCCGCAACGGCTGGATGAACTCGACAAGCAGCTGCGCGCGCCGCAGAATGGTCGCCATGACTGACATCTCTCATTTCCCGGAACGCCGCAAACGCCTGCAAGCCCTGATGCGGCAGGGTATCGCCATCATCCCCACCGCGCCGGAAGTGGCCCGCAACGCGGACACGCATTACGACTATCGCCACGACAGCCATTTTTATTACCTGACCGGCTTTACCGAACCGGAAGCGGTGCTGGTTCTGGTCGCGGGCGACCAGATGCAGACCATCCTGTTCTGCCGCGAGAAGAATGCGGAACGCGAGATATGGGATGGCTTCCGTTACGGTCCGGATGGGGCGAGCGAAAAGTTCGGCTTCGACGCTGCCTATTCCATCGCACAGCTGGACGAGAAACTGGTCGAACTGATGGGCAACCAGCCGGTGCTGTATTACCCGGTGGGCGCAGACGCCGGCTGGGACACACGCATCATCAGGCTGCGCGAAGCCGTGAAGGCGAAGTCGCGCAGCGGCATCCGGGCGCCAGGCGAGATCCGCGACGTGCGCGAGCTGGTCAACGAAATGCGCCTGATCAAGGACGTGCACGAACAGGACATCATGCATCGTGCCGCCAGGATATCCTGCGGCGCGCATCGTCGTGCCATGCGCTTCACCCGTCCGGGCAAACACGAATACGAAGTGGAAGCCGAACTGCTGCATGAGTTCTGCCGCCACGGCGCGCGCCATCCGGCCTACACCAGCATCGTCGCGGGCGGTGCGAATGCCTGCACGCTGCACTACGTGGGCAATAACGCACGCCTCAACGATGGCGACCTGCTGCTGATCGATGCGGGTTGCGAGCTTGACGGCTACGCGTCCGACATCACGCGCACCTTTCCGGTGAACGGCAAGTTCAGCGCCGCCCAGAAAGACGTGTACGAGATCGTGCTTGCCGCACAGGCCGCCGCAATATCCGCCGCCAGCCCCGGCAAGCTGTGGAGTGCGCCGCATGAGGCCGCCCTGCGTGTGCTGGCGCAGGGATTCATCGATCTGAAGCTCTGCCAGGGCTCCGTCGAATCGGTACTGGAAACCGAAAGCTACAAGCAGTTCTACATGCACCGCACCGGGCACTGGCTGGGCATGGACGTGCATGACGTCGGCGAATACAAGATCGGCGACCAATGGCGACCCCTGCAACCGGGCATGATGCTCACGGTCGAACCCGGCTGTTATATCCGCCCGGCCGACAGCGTGCCGCGCGGCCTGTGGAACATCGGCATCCGCATCGAGGACGACGTGCTGATCACGGCAAAGGGCAATGAAGTGATCACGCAGGATGCACCGAAGACCGTCGGCGAGATCGAGGAGGTCATGCGCCATGAATGAGAACAGGTGCGATGTCGCGATCATCGGTGGCGGCCCGGTCGGTGCTGCGCTGGCGATCGCCTTGCAGGGCAACGACCTGAACGTGGTATTGCTCGAAGCGCGCGATTCCGAGATCAACACCACCGATCCGCGCGCGCTGGCACTGTCCTATGGCACGCGATTGCTGCTGCAGCGCCTGGGCGCATGGAACAGGATAAAGAACGTCAGCGGCATCAAGACCATCGAAGTCACCCAGAAGAATTCGCCCGGACATACCACCATGCATGCCGATGAGATGAAGGTGTCGGAGATGGGTTATGTCCTGCCCTACACAGCACTGCATGCCGCTTTGCAGAAAGTCCTGCACAACACGGACATTACCTGCCTCTACGGAGCCACGGTAAGCGATCTGGGCAGCACGAACGAAAACGCCGTCATCACTTATCAATACCAGGGCCAGACGCACACACTCAACGCGCGTCTTGCCGTCGTCGCCGAGGGCGGCAAATTGCTGGAAGCATCGCACCCGCCGCAGGTGCAGGATTACGGTCAAAGCGGCGTGATCGCCCATGTCACCAGCTCGCAGCCCGCCAGTGGCAAGGCGTATGAGCACTTCACCCCGCAGGGCCCGATGGCGTTGCTGCCGTATCTGGACGGCTACGAGCTGGTTCTGACGGCCTCTCATGACAAGGCGCAGGAGATGTTGACCTGGGACGACCGGGCGTTCCTGCAAAACCTGCAGGAACATTTCGGCGACCGGGTCGGCAGCTTCACCAGCGTCGGCAAACGCAGCTGCTACCCCCTGCGCCTGAAACGCGCACCCGACATCACGTTTCCCCACACGGTGCTCATCGGCAATGCCGCGCAGACCCTGCATCCGGTAGCCGGCCAGGGATTCAACATGGGCATCCGCGATGCATGGGAACTGGCACAGGCCATACTCGACAGCGCGCCGGACAACATCGGTTCGGCAGCGATGTGCGCCGCATACCGCAAGTCGCGCCGCATCGACCGCAATGCGGGCATCCGCTTTACTGACGGCCTCGTGCGCCTGTTCTCCAACGACTTGCCGCTACTGGGACATGTGCGTTCCGCTGCGTTGACGCTGCTCGATTGCCTGCCGCCGGTCAAGAGATTCGTGGCAAAAAGGATGATATTCGGCGCAAACGGCTAATGAATACAGGGCAGCAAAAATCGCAACTTTCGATTCTGTTCGCGGACATCAGCGGCAGTACCGCGCTTTACGACAAGCTCGGGAATGAACTGGCGCTGCTTCTGGTCTCGCGCACACTGGATGTGCTGAAACGGGAAATGGCGAGGCATCAGGGTACTCTGATCAAGACCATAGGCGACGAGATCATGTGCACATTCGCCAGTGTCACCGCCGCGGTGGATGCCGCGCGCGACATGCAGATGGCGATGGAAGAACAGGATCCCGTCAACGGACAGCATATCTATGTGCGCATCGGCGTGCATTGCGGTGAAGTCATCCGGGAGTCCGGCGATGTATTCGGCGATGCCGTCAACGTCGCCGCACGCGTCACCGCGATCACCAGAGCCAGGCAGATACTCACTACCCAGACTGTGGTGGACCAGTTGCCGCCGGAATTGCGCAAGAAAGCCCGCCCCGTGATGCGTGGCGAGCTGCGCGGCAAGGAAGGCACGCTCTCCATCTTCCAGGTCATCTGGGAAAAAGACGATACGTTGAGCACGCGCATCGGCATGTCGGCATTCCGCAAACCCGCTGAAGCGCTTAGCCGGCATGAGTTGCTCCTGCGCCATCGCCAGCAAGTCTTGACGCTCAACGAGAACGCAAGGAGCGCGCTATTGGGCCGGGACGAAACCTGCAATCTGGTGATTCACAGCAAACTGGCATCGCGCCAGCATGCACTCATCGAATACAACTTCGGCAAATTCCTGCTAACCGACCACAGCGCGAACGGCACACTGGTCCGCTTCAGCGACGGACAAGTCATCCAGCTCAATCACCAGCAAATCGTGCTGCACGGGGCCGGGCAGATCAGTCTCGGCCAGTCGTTTTCGGACACGCCCCTCGAAGTGGTTGAATTTATCCTGCAGTGATCGGCCGAACGGGATTAATCGGCGTTTCCCTGGAACTTACAGGCCGATCTCCCCGCGTCCAAGTTCGATCACCAGGCCCGAGACAAAGACCCATCCGTCCGGCTCTACCCGCAAACCCAGCAACGACGGACGTCCCACGGAAGCACCCTGATGGATGATGCGCTGGAAAGGCAGTGTCTCGCCATTGGCAACGAACCAGCCGCCGAGATTGGCGCAGGCCGAGCCGGTGGCCGGATCCTCGGCGATCGAACCCGTTTTGGGAAAGAAGAAACGCGAGACGATTTCGCCGGCATCATTCATCGCCCAAACATAGGCCATGCTGGCGCCGCGGACCGGCGAGAAAGCATGCTGCGCCATCAGTTTGATGTCCGGCGATGCGCGCCCGACGGCGGCGACAGAACGCAGCGGGATGATCAGCTGCTCGCTGCCGGTATCGACCCACAGCGGCCGTTCGCCGATGTCCGCAACATCGAGTCCCAGCATGCTGGCCAGTTCGGCATGCGCGGCCTCGACCGGCCGTGTCCTGGCGGCGTTGGCCTGCAGTTCCCAGCGGTTATCCTGGGCCGTGACCGGGATGATGCCCGCCTTCATCTCCAGCGTGAGGCTGTCGCCGGCATGGGTGAGCGAACGCACGACATGTGCCGTGCCCAGCGTGGGATGCCCGGCGAACGGCATCTCGAAAGAAGGGGTGTAGATGCGGACTTCTGCGCTGGCGCGCTCGCTGGGGAAGATGAACGTCGTCTCCGACAGGTTCATCTGCCGCGCGATTGCCTGCATCTGGTCGTCGCTCAGGCCGCGGGCATCTTCAAAAACCGCCAGCGGGTTGCCGGAGAAGGGATCGCCGGCGATGGCAAACACATTGAGCAGGCGGAACGCGTACGTATTCACTGCGCCAGGCGTTGCAACAGCTTTTCGTGTATCCCGCCGAAGCCGCCGTTGCTCATCACCAGGATCTGGTCGCCGGGCTTCGCTGCGCCAGCGATGGCTTCGATCAGCAGGCCCAGGTCGTCCTTGACCACAGCCTTGTCGCCCAGCGAGGCGAGCGACGCGGCGGCGTCCCAGCCGAGGTTGGCGCCATAACAGAACACCAGGTCGGCATCCTTCAGGCTGCCGGGCAAGGCATCCTTCATCACCCCCAGCTTCATGGTGTTGGAGCGCGGTTCCAGCACGGCAAGGATGCGTGCCTTGCCGACCTTGTGGCGCAGCCCGGCCACAGTGGTGTCGATGGCGGTGGGGTGGTGTGCGAAGTCGTCGTACACGGTGATGCCGTTGACCGTGCCGCGCACTTCCATGCGGCGCTTCACATTCTTGAATTCAGCGAGAGCAGCCAGGCCTTGCGCGACGGGCACGCCGGCATGACGGGCGGCGGCCAATGCAGCCAACGCGTTCATGCGGTTGTGCTCGCCCATCAGGTTCCATTTCAGCGTGCCCTGCACCTTGCCGTTGAGCGATACCTGATCGCTGGCGTCGATGTTCCATCCCTCATCCGAGCCGAACTTCTCCACCGGCGTCCAGCAGCCGCGCTGGATCACGCGCGCCAGAGATTCCTCGCGCCCGTTGCACACCACCAGCCCGTTGCCCGGCACAGTGCGCACCAGATGGTGGAACTGCGTCTCGATGGCCGCCAGGTCGGGGAAGATGTCGGCGTGGTCGAATTCGAGGTTGTTCAGGATCGCGGTGCGCGGGTGGTAGTGCACGAACTTCGAGCGCTTGTCGAAGAACGCGGTGTCATATTCGTCTGCCTCGATGACGAAGAACGACTGCCCCTCACCCCCAGCCCCTCTCCCGCTTGCGGGCGAGGGGAGACCTCCTATGCGTGCCGAGATGCCGAAGTTCTGCGGCACGCCGCCGATCAGGAAGCCGGGGTTCAGTCCCGCATGTTCCAGTATCCACGCCAGCATCGACGTGGTGGTGGTCTTGCCGTGCGTGCCCGCCACGCCCAGCACCCACTTGTCGCGCAACAGCGTATCCGCAAGCCATTGCGGGCCGGAAGCGTAGGGCAGATTGCGGTTCAATATCTCTTCCATCAGCGGATTGCCGCGCGACACCACGTTGCCGATGACGAACACGTCCGGCTTCAGTTCGAGCTGCTCTACGCCCCAGCCCTCGATCAGTTCGATACCCTGTGCCTCAAGCTGAGTGCTCATCGGCGGATAGACGTTGGCGTCGCAGCCGGTGACGCGATAGCCCGACTGCTTGGCGATGGCCGCGATGCCGCCCATGAAGGTGCCGCAGATGCCGAGGATGTGGATGTGCTTCGGTTTGCTCATTACCAACTCCGATTTCGTCATTCCAGCGCAGGCCGGAATCCAGTGCAGTTATCAAAAATGCTGTTGGGTCTTGTTCCGCTTCACTGAATTATTGACTAGCTGGATTCCGACCTGCGCCGGAATGACGGCTTAGGTTCTAAAAATAAAATACACCGCGCCCATCAGGCACAGTCCCGCATACAGGTAGTCCATCTTCAGCGGCTGGTTCATGTACAGCACCGCGAACGGCACGAAGATAGTCAGCGTGATCACCTCCTGCATGATCTTCAGCTGCCCCAGACTGAGCTGAGTGTAGCCGATACGGTTGGCGGGAACCTGGATCAGGTACTCGAACAGCGCGATACCCCAGCTTGCCAGCGCCGCCACATACCAGGGCGAGTGGGCAAAATTCTTCAGGTGGCCGTACCACGCGAAGGTCATGAACAGGTTGGACACGGCGAGCATCAGCGCGGTGACCAGCAGCGGGTTGGAGATCAGGTTCATCGTTCAGTCATCCAAAATCCCGCTCATGGTTCGACAAGCTCACCATGAGCGGCTCCAATTGACGGCCCCTTCGACAATGCCTTTAGTCCTGAGCAAAGTCGATGGGTCAGGGCGAACGGCTCAGTTAACTCCCAGCAGTTCCACATCAAACACAAGGGCTGCATTCGGCGGGATCACGCCGCCCGCGCCGCGGGCGCCGTAGCCAAGGTTCGCGGGAATGATCAGCGTGCGCTGTCCGCCCACCTTCATGCCTTCCACGCCCTGATCCCAGCCCTTGATGACACGGCCCGCGCCGAGCGGGAAATCGAACGGGTCGTTGCGGTCGCGCGAGCTGTCGAACTTCTTGCCCTTGTGCCCGGGTGCCGCTTCGTCGTACAGCCAGCCGGTGTAATGCACGGTCACATTGTGACCCGCTGTCGCTTCCGCGCCTTTGCCCAATTTGACGTCGGTTTTGACGAGTTCGGTCACTTTGCCGGTCACGGCAGTTGGTGAGGCCTGCTCGGAGCAGGCGCTGGTTGAAACAGTACCGATCGCCAACAACAGGGCCAGCGGTAAAAAATTGATGAGCTTCATTTGATTCCTCCGTGGCTTTGTAGGGTGGGCACGTTCTTTGTCCCCGCAAGGGGGAGGCCGACGGGTCCCAACGGCTATGCCGTTACCCGTGCGCTCTGCCCACGCTGTACGGGTCGAGTGTTTCCGCGTGGGCACGAAAAACGTGCCCGCCCCACCTGAATTAATTTACTTCCAGCAGCTCCACTTCAAACACCAGCGTCGCATTCGGCGGGATCGCGCCGCCTGCGCCGCGCTTGCCGTAACCCATCTCCGGCGGGATCACCAGCGTGCGATGACCGCCCACCTTCATGCCTTGCACGCCCTCGTCCCAGCCCGTGATGACATGGCCCTGGCCCAACGGGAAGTCGAACGGCTCGTCGCGGTCGCGCGAGCTGTCGAACTTGGCACCCTTGTTCTCCGGCGCGTTCTTGTCGAACAGCCAGCCGGTGTAATGTACGGTCACGGTCTGTCCCGCTTTGGCTTCTTCGCCTTCGCCGACCTTGGTGTCGATCATATCGGTCTTGATCACCTTGAGCAGCTTCACGTCGAACACCAGCGTCGCATTCGGCGGGATCACGCCGCCCGCGCCGCGCGGCCCGTAGCCCATCTCCGGCGGGATCACCAGCGTGCGCTCGCCGCCCTCCTTCATGCCCTGCACGCCTTGGTCCCAGCCCTTGATCACGCGCCCGCCGCCGAGCGGGAAGTCGAACGGTTCGTTGCGGTCGAGCGAGCTGTCGAACTTCTTGCCCTTGTTGCCGGGCGCGCTCGCGTCGAAGAGCCAGCCGGTGTAATGCACGATGACGGTCTGTCCAGCTTGCGCTTCAGAGCCTTCGCCCAGTTTGGTATCGGTTTTGATGAGGGTGGTCATGTCTTTCTCTTTAGGTTAAGTCAAAATTAGATTTTGTTTGGTCGATAAAATTGTCTGAAGGTAGCGTGACGCGCAGCTCCATCTAGTCCCGGAAATAATGAAAGATGACTCACTCCCATATAGGCTAGTTCGTCAATCACTTCTGATGCTAATGATGCCGGCATTTCAACTGCACTAATCAAAGGCCAATCCCCTTGATGGGGAAGCGACATCAAATACGCTTCTATCTCGACAATGTTTGAATGAAGAAATTGCCCTTGTTGAAACACTAAACGTTGATTTCCTTTTGAGCTGGGTCTAAATACCCAAACTCTTGGGAAAACATCGGCTATCTGTAGATTCGGCGGACGTTGAGATTCTACAAACTGCCCATTCAGATAATAAATTTTTACAAACTCTGCATCATCTCCTTGGGGCTGCAGCCTTTCAGAAAAAGCAAAATATGCTGCAATGTAAGGTGATTCCGTCCAATCAAGTAAAGGGGTGGGGAAGCCATGATGTTGTGCATATCCCCAAAGAGCACCATTATCATCAGGTTCAAAGGAAAATTTCAGACCACCTATTGTTTCAGCTAAATCTCGAAACACCGGAAAATCAAAATCCCTATACCGCTCTAAATCGGCACGACCTGTTCTATGAAAACTGGTCTTTAATCCATAGCGAGCCCTGGATATGCCGCGAAAAATAGCTTTGGCATCTTTTACTCGTATGGACTCAACCCAAACCTTGAACTCCCTCCATGTATCTAAACGGACAACCTCGGCATGAACATCGGAGGCAACTGGTTGAAGCAATAATTCATGTTGCCCATCTGCATCGCTATAGGCGAGTTTGTGAGGAATTTTGCTCGTGTCGATCCGAAGAGTAATCAAAGGTGGCTCTTCATTCAGAGGCTCAGTTTTCTTGTTATGTACAGCTTCAAGTCTTAGAGACCTTTTTGCAGTACCAGAAATACCTCCCTCTTCTTTATTTAGCTTGCAATCAAATATCAAAAATGCCGACGGGTCGTCCTTATAAAGGACTAGATAAGCCAAACCTTGTCCTTGACGGTCACTATCGACATTGATTGTTAAATGACCGCGATAACCATTAATTTCCAAAGAAGCCAAATATTGCCCAGTAAATGGTGTGATCATTTGGATTCTCCTCGGTAATGGATTCAGTAGCTCAACACCGGCGCCAGCCACCGTTCCGCTTCTTCCACCGTCCAGCCCTTGCGCTTCGCATAGTCCGCTACCTGGTCCTTGTCGATCTTGCCAGTGGCAAAGTACTGCGCCTGCGGGTGCGAGAAATAGAAGCCGCTCACGGCTGCAGTGGGCAGCATCGCGAAGCTCTCGGTGACAGTAATGCCGGCGTTCTGCGGCGCCTGCAGCAATTCGAACAAGGGGCCTTTCTCGGTGTGCTCGGGGCAGGCGGGATAGCCGGGTGCGGGGCGGATGCCGCGGTATTTCTCGGCGATGATGTCCTCGTTGCCCAGTTGTTCGTCCGTGGCATAGCCCCAGAATTCGCGGCGCACGCGCAGGTGCAGGTGCTCCGCAAACGCCTCTGCAAGGCGATCTGCGAGGGATTTCAGCATGATCGCATTGTAGTCGTCGTTCTGTTTCTCGAACTCGGCCACGCGCGCATCGATGCCGATGCCGGTCGTGACGGCGAAGGCGCCGATATAATCCTTGACCTTGCTTTCTTTCGGCGCGATGTAATCGGCCAGGCAGTAGTTCGGGATGTCGTCCGGCTTCTTCGTCTGCTGGCGTAGGTTGTGCCAGGTCATCGCGATCTTCTTGCGCTTGTCGTCGGTGTAGATCTCGATGTCGTCGCTGTTCACGGTGTTTGCAGGGAACAGGCCGAATACCGCATTGGCGGTGAGCCACTTTTCCTTGACGATCTTCTTCAGCATCGCCTGTGCATCGGCGAACAGCTTGCGCGCCTCCTCGCCCACCACTTCGTCCTGCAAGATCTTCGGATAGCGTCCCGCCAGTTCCCAGGCCTGGAAGAACGGCGTCCAGTCGATGAAGTCGACGAGGATGTCGAGCGGATAGTTCTCCAGCTTCTGTACGCCCAGTAACTTGGGCTTGGGCGGCGTGTATTGCTTCCAGTCGGTCTTCACGCCATGCCGGCGCGCTTCTTCCAGCGTGACGTAGCTCGCCTTGCCCTTCTTGCCTTCGTGCTGGGCGCGCACGGCCACGTAGTCGGCCTTGATCTCCGCCACATAATCGTCGCGCAGGGTCGTGGAGAGCAGGTTGCTGCACACGCCCACTGCGCGCGAGGCGTCGTTGACGTACACGGTGGCGCCGCTCGGGTAGTTGGGTTCGATCTTAACCGCGGTGTGCACACGCGAAGTGGTTGCACCACCGATGAGCAGCGGTATCTTGAAGCCCTGGCGTTCCATCTCCTTCGCCACATGTGCCATCTCTTCCAGCGAAGGCGTGATCAGCCCCGAGAGGCCGATAACGTCGGCGTTGTGTTCGCGCGCCGTGTCGAGGATCTGCTGGCACGGCACCATCACGCCCATGTTCACTACTTCGAAGTTGTTGCACTGCAGCACCACGGTGACGATGTTCTTGCCGATATCGTGCACATCGCCCTTCACCGTGGCCATCACGATCTTGCCCTTGGTGCTGGTGTCGCCGGAGCGCAATTTTTCGGCTTCGATGTAGGGTATCAGGTGTGCCACGGCCTGCTTCATCACGCGTGCCGATTTCACCACTTGCGGCAGGAACATCTTGCCCGCGCCGAACAGGTCGCCGACCACGTTCATGCCGGTCATCAACGGGCCCTCGATGACTTCGACCGGGAATTTGGCCTGCAGGCGCGCTTCTTCGGTGTCCTCGACGATATAGGTGGTGATACCGCGCACCAGCGCATGGGTCAGGCGTTCCTGTACCGTGCCCTTGCGCCATTCGAGGTCTTCGACCTGTTCCTTGCTGCCGCCCTTGACGGATTCCGCCAGTTTGACCAGCTTCTCGCCCGCATCGGGGTGGCGGTTGAGCACCACGTCTTCCACCGCATCGCGCAGGTCCTTGGGGATCTCCTCGTACACGCCGAGCTGCCCGGCGTTGACGATGCCCATGCCCATGCCGGCCTTGATCGCGTGGTACAGGAAAACGGTGTGGATCGCCTCGCGCACCGGATCGTTGCCGCGGAAGCTGAACGACACGTTGGATACGCCGCCGGAGATCTTGGCGTAGGGCAGGTTCTTCCTGATCCAGGCCGTCGCTTCGATAAAGTCCACGGCGTAGTTGTTGTGCTCCTCGATGCCCGTCGCAATGGCGAAGATGTTCGGGTCGAAGATGATGTCCTCCGGCGGGAAGCCGACCTTGTCCACCAGGATGTCGTAGCTGCGTTTGCAGATTGAAGTCTTGCGCTCGTAGGTGTCGGCCTGCCCCTGTTCGTCGAACGCCATCACCACCGCAGCGGCGCCGTAGCGGCGCACCAGCGTGGCGTGCCTGATGAAATTCTCCTCGCCTTCCTTGAGCGAGATGGAATTGACGATGGACTTGCCCTGCACGCACTTCAGCCCCGCCTCGATGATGCTCCACTTGGAGGAGTCGATCATCAGCGGCACCTTGGAGATGTCCGGTTCGGAGGCGATCAGGTTGAGGAACTTCACCATGGCGGCTTCGCCATCCAGCATCGCCTCGTCCATGTTGACGTCGATCACCTGTGCGCCGGTTTCCACCTGTTGTTTGGCGACTTCCAGCGCCTCGTCATATTTACCATCCAGAATGAGCCGCTTGAACTTGGCTGAACCGGTGACGTTGGCGCGCTCACCCACGTTGACGAACAGCGAGTCGTCGCCGATGTTGAAAGGTTCCAGTCCCGACAGGCGGCATTTCTTCTCGATGTCCGGCAGCTTGCGCGGTGGCACATCTTTCAATGCTTCGGCAATGGCCTTGATGTGCGCTGGCGAAGTACCGCAGCAACCCCCGGCGATGTTGAGGAAACCGCTGGTGGCAAATTCCTTCACCAGCTTGGCTGTCGTCTCCGGCGCTTCGTCGTAGCCGGTCTCCGACAAGGGATTGGGCAGGCCCGCGTTGGGGTGGGCGCTCACGTAGCAACTCGCCACGCGCGACATCTCTTCCACGTAGGGTCGCATCAGTTCGGCGCCCAGCGCGCAGTTGAGGCCGATGGACAGCGGCTTGGCATGCAGCAGCGAATTGCAGAAGGCTTCAGTCGTCTGGCCGGAAAGCGTGCGCCCGGAGGCATCGGTGATCGTGCCGGAGATCATGATCGGCACGCTCATACCGTGTTGCTCGAAATGGCGTTCGATGGCGAACAGCGCGGCCTTGGCGTTGAGCGTGTCGAAGATGGTCTCGACCATCAGGATGTCCGCGCCGCCGTCGAGCAGGCCGCGTATCGCTTCGGCGTAGCTTTCCACAAGTTCGTCGAAAGTGACGTTGCGCGCACCGGGATCGTTGACGTCCGGCGAGATCGAGGCGGTGCGCCCGGTCGGGCCGAGCACGCCGGCGACGAAGCGCGGTTTGTCGGCAGTGGAGAACTCATCGCACAACCCGCGCGCCAGTCTGGCTCCTGCAACGTTCAGTTCGTATACCAGATGCTGCAACTCGTAATCCGCCATCGAGACGGAGGTGGAGTTGAAAGTGCTGGTCTCGAGGATGTCCGCGCCCGCTTCCAGGTATTCGCGATGGATGCCGCCGATGATGTGCGGCTGGGTCAGCAGCAGCAGGTCGTTGCAGCCCTTCACATCGATCGGATGGTCGGCGAAGGTCTTGCGCTCGCCCTTGTAGTCACCGAACAGTTCCGTCCCGCGATAGTGGGCCTCGGTCAGCCTGTAGCGCTGGATCATGGTTCCCATCGCACCGTCCAGGATCAGGATGCGCTGTTGCAGGAGCTTTTCGATAGGGTGCGGTGCGTGGCTCATGGTGCGTAAGTCGATAAAAGGACGCGGATTTTAGCATGCTGCAGAGCGCGGCTTGATGCGGCCCGAGATAATCAATACCATTGAAAAGGTTATTACCCAGTCTTTCGGCAGTCATTCCTGGATGGAATGTGCGGCATGTACTCATGTTTAGGAGCATCAATGGCTAAATTGCTATGGTCGGAACAGTTCAGCGTCGGTATCGAGGTCATCGATCAGCAACACCGCAAGATACTCGAATACATCAATCAACTGGATGACATACACTCAGGCACCCACTCGAACAGGGAGATCGGCAGGTTGATCGATGCACTGATCGATCACACGATCTATCACTTCAATTTCGAAGAAAAGATACAGGAAGAGGTGGGATATCCGTATATCAACGCCCACCGGAGATTGCATGTCCAGTTTGCCAAGCGCCTGACCGGCTTTCAGGCCCGATTTGCCGAAGGCGAGGATATTACGGGAGAGCTGGAAAGTTTTTTGACCAGTTGGCTGCTGGACCACCTGAAGCACGACGATACCGACTATGTTGAGCTGGCAAAGGAGCATCTGCAGGCGCATCCTGATTTGCAGAAAGAAAACAAGGGGATATTCGCGCGCCTGTTCGGATGACGGGATTTAAAAGCTCATGCGCCGATATTGCACGGCTTCGGCGACGTGAACCGCCAGGATGTTTTCGCAGCCCGCCAGGTCGGCGATCGTGCGCGCCACTTTGAGTATCCGGTGGTAGGCCCGTGCTGAAAGATCCAGACGGGTGATGGCTTGGCGCAGCAGCGCCTCTCCCTGCGTATCGGGCGCGCACCATGTGTCGATTTCAGTGACTGAGAGCAGCGCGTTGGGTTTGCCTTGGCGCGCAAGCTGCCGCTGCCGCGCGTCTTCGGCCCTGGCCTGTATCGGCGCGCTGTGTTCGCCGTCGGCCTGTTTGAGCAAGTCTTCCTGCGGCACGGCGGGAACTTCGATCTGGATGTCGATGCGATCCAGCAGCGGACCGGATATCTTGCCGCGATAGCGCGAGACTTGGTCCGGCGTGCAGCGGCATTTGCCGTTGTAGTGCCCGAGATAACCGCAGGGACACGGGTTCATCGCGGCAACCAGCTGGAACTGCGCACGAAAATCGGCCCGGCGTGCCGCGCGAGAGATGGTGATGCGTCCGCTTTCAAGGGGCTCCCGCAGCACCTCGAGCACGCCCCGGTCGAATTCCGGCAGTTCATCCAGAAACAATACACCATGCATGGCGACCGAGATTTCGCCGGGACGCGGATTGCTGCCGCCGCCGACCATGGCCACGGCCGAGGCCGTGTGGTGGGGAGACCGGTAAGGTCTGCGTTTCCAGTTTTCCACTTCGAACATGCCGCCCAGGGATTGCATGGCGGCGCTTTCCAGCGCCTCCTGCTGGGTCATTTGCGGCAGGAGGCCGGGGAAGCGAGCGGCGAGCATGCTCTTGCCGGTACCGGGCGGGCCGGACATCAGCACGCTATGCCCTCCCGCGGCGGCGATCTCAAGCGCACGCTTGCATTGCGTCTGGCCTTTGACATCGCGCATGTCCGGGTAGTGCGGAATGGCGGTTTGCGTATCGGGTACGTGCCGCGTCAACGCATCCCGTCCGGCCAGATGGGCCGCCACTTGCAGCAGCGATTGCGCGGGATAGACAACGGCGTCTTCCACCAGCGCAGCTTCGGCGGCGTTGATCGCGGGCAGGATAAATGCACGTCCGCTGTTCGCGGCGCGGTAAGTCATCGCCAGCGCTCCGCGTATGGCGCGCAATTCACCGGTCAGCGCCAGTTCGCCTGCATATTCATATTCGGCAAGTTTGTCCGAAGGTATCTGGCCGGATGCCGCCAGTATGCCCAGCGCGATGGGCAGGTCGAAACGTCCGCTCTCTTTTGGCAGGTCGGCGGGGGCAAGGTTGACGGTGATGCGCCGGGCGGGAAACTCGAACTGGCAATTTTGCAACGCAGCGCGGACGCGGTCCTTGCTTTCCTTTACCTCTGTCTCCGGAAGTCCGACGATCGTGAAATTGGGCAAGCCGTTGGCGAGGTGCACCTCAACGGTGACCAGCGCCGCGTCCATGCCGGCAAGACCGCGGCTGTACAGAACGGCCAGGCCCATGGCAGATTATTTTTTTTCTTCGAGCGCGGCAAGACGCGCTTCGAGTTTCTCCAGGCGTTGCGCCAGCACTTCATATTCCTCGCGCGTGACCAGATCGAGCTTGGCGAATCCTTGAGCCAGCATAGCCCTGGCATTCTTCTCGAAATCCTTGGCGGGGCTGTTGGCAACGGCTTCGCTCAATTTGGAGGACATCTCTTCGAAAAATTTGGCGTTCAGCATAACGATTAACCCTAAATGGAATAGGGCGCTAGTGTAGCAAATAGTTGGCGCACCGCCTGAGTGCGCCGCACTGTTTTCGTGCATGGACTTGGTGCGCCGCACTTTCCAAAACAATTATGATCCTGTCACAAACCGAGTATTGGCGCGGTATTTCGTGGTTGGCACAGTTTCTGCTGAGAGGTAGGCGTGGATACTTTCATCCCACCTAATTACATAACGAAAGGAAACACCATGCTTAAGAATAAACTGCTAGTTGCTGCCTTGGTCTCTGCTTTCTCTGCGAGCGCAATGGCTGATGACGCTCCAGCGGCACCGGCGTCGCCATTTTCTACCAACGTGGCTCTGACGACCAACTACCTGTATCGCGGTATTTCGCAAACTGGTGGCAAGCCGGCCATCCAGGGCGGTTTTGACTATGCAAATGCCAATGGCCTGTATATCGGTACATGGGGTTCAAGCATCAGCTGGTTGAGTGACGGTGGAGCTGCCGCCAATGCAGGTTTGGAACTTGACACGTACGGCGGATACAGAGGTACAGCTGGTGCAGTCGGATATGACGTAGGCTTCCTGCGCTATAACTATCCAGGAACCTACGCACCAGGTGCAACCAAGGGTGATACCAACGAGATATACGGAAAAGTCAGCTACTCGTATTTTTACGTAAAGTACTCTTACAGCCTGGGTGATACTTTCGGTGTGCCGGATGCGAGTGGAACCAACTATATCGATCTTACCGCAAGTTACCCAATCCCGGATACGACTTACACTCTAGGTGCTCACTATGGCAAGCAAAGCTATTCGGGGTCTTCTGCCAAGTACAACGCTGCCATTGCTGCTGGTTCACCTACATACTCTGACTACAACATCAGTGTTTCCAAAGATTTGACGAATGGTTATGCGGCTAGCCTGACCTACAGCAATACAAATGCTACCGCGTTCTATAACAGCACGGTTTATGGAACGACCAACAAGTTGGGTAAAGGCGTCGCAGTTGTGGCCCTTAGCCGCACGTTCTAATTTAGTAAGTAGGTAGCCAGGCAAGCGGGGCGAAGAGTCCCGCTCAACTCAAGGAGAAGTGAATATGAAAATCGTCACTGCAATCATCAAGCCGTTCAAGCTCGACGAAGTGCGTGAAGCGCTGTCCGCCATTGGCGTTCAGGGAATCACTGTCACCGAAGTCAAGGGCTTTGGACGGCAAAAGGGGCACACCGAGCTGTATCGCGGTGCGGAATATGTAGTCGATTTCCTGCCCAAGATCAAACTGGAGGCGGCCATCAAGGCCGACCAGCTGGACAGCGTGATCGAAGCCATCGAGAAATCTGCACAGACCGGCAAGATCGGCGACGGCAAGATCTTCGTTCAAGACCTCGAACAAGTTATCCGCATCCGTACCGGCGAGACCGGTCCGGAAGCACTATAAGGAGCGATGAGATGAAAAAACTATTTGCGCTTTTCGCCTTGCTGGCCATGCTGTGCGGCCTGACAGGCGCGGCCTATGCCGACGAGGCTGCCCCGGCATCCGCTGCGGCAACGGCTACTGCTGCAGCCCCGGCCGCAGCACCTGCAGCCGATGCGGCGGCTCCCACTCCCAAATGCGGTGACAAGGGCTTTGACTGCAACAAGGGCGACGTCGCCTGGATGATGACCTCCACGGCGTTCGTGCTCCTGATGACCGTACCCGGACTGGCATTGTTCTACTCCGGTATGGTGCGCAGGAAGAACGCGCTGTCCACCGTAATGCAAAGCTTCGCGATCTTCTGCGTGATCTCGGTGCTTTGGGTAGTCTACGGTTACAGCGGTGCATTTACTGCCGGCCATGATGGCAGCTCGCTGGCTCCGTTCATCGGTTCGCTCGACAAGTTCTTCATGTCCGGCGACGATCCGACCACGGCGGTGGCAGCGACGTTCAGCAAAGGCCAGTACATTCCGGACTTCGTCTACGCCATGTTCCAGCTGACTTTTGCGGCGATCACGGTTGCACTGATCTGCGGCGGTTTTGCGGAACGTTTCAAGTTCTCGGCCATGATGATATTCAGCGTGCTGTGGTTCACCTTCTCCTACCTGCCGATCGCTCACATGGTCTGGTACTGGGATGGTCCCGATGCGTACACCAGCGCCAAGGCTGGCGACATCGCCAATAGCCACGCCGGATTCCTGTTCCAGAAGGGTGCGATCGACTTTGCAGGCGGCACCGTGGTGCACATCAACGCCGGTATCGCAGCGCTGGTTGCGGCTCTGATGCTCGGACCACGTAAAGGCTACGGCAAGGTTCCAATGGCACCTCACAGCCTGATGATGACCGCGATTGGTACCGGTCTGCTGTGGATGGGCTGGTTCGGTTTCAATGCGGGCTCCGCATTGGAAGCCACCGGTGCTGCTGGCCTGGCCTTCTTCAACACGCTGTTTGGAACCGCGGTTGCAGGTGTGACCTGGACGGCCGTTGAGTGGATCGTCAAGGGCAAACCAAGCTTGCTGGGCATCTGTTCCGGTATCGTTGCCGGTCTGGTAGCGATCACACCGGCTGCAGGCTACGTCGGTGTGGGCGGCGCGATGATCATCTGTGTGGCAGCTGCGGTGATCTGCTTCTTCGCGGTAACGTTACTCAAGGCGAAATTGAAGTATGACGATGCGCTCGATGCATTCGGCGTGCACTGCGTCGGCGGTATCATCGGCGCCCTCGGCACCGGCATATTCGTCAATCCGGCGCTCGGCGGTACTGGCGTATACGATTATGTAGCCAACAAGGTCGGTGATTTCGATGCCTCTGCACAGTTCGTTTCGCAACTGTGGGCCGTCGGTACTTCGCTGGCCTGGTCCGCTTTCGTTGCCTTCGTGATCCTGCTGATCCTGAAGCACACGATCGGTATCCGCGCGAGCGACGAGGCACAGGAAGAAGGTCTGGATCTGGCCGATCACGGCGAGAATTCCTACAACCTCTAAGCTTTCCTGGTAGTAGAACGAAAAGGGCATCTTCGGATGCCCTTTTTTTATCGCTTACGCATCCCGATCTTGCACAAGCAAGGGAAAACATCCGGGCCGGGTATGGCAGAACCATATGCACTGCAGAGGTGCGATGTAGTGGTAACTGCGCCTGAGACCGGTGCGGGAGCCGTTCGAAATTTTTGCGAAACATCCAGCGCACCCGATATCGGTGGGCAACCTATACGCTGGCACAGTATCTGCTAACTGTTGAAATGAATACTTTCATTCGGACCAGGCACGGGAGCAGATATGAAGATTGTCACCGCAATCATCAAGCCATACAAACTTGACGCAGTACGCGATGCCTTGTCCATTATCGACGTGCAAGGCGTCACCGTCACCGAGATCAAGGGGCACGGCCGGCAAAAAGGCCACACCGAGCTGCACCGGGGGGCGGAATATATTCTGGACTTCGTGCCCAAGATCAAACTCGAAGTGGCGGTCCATGATGACCAGCAGGAAAGAGTGACAGAAGCCATCAGGAAGGCGGCCAAGACGGGCAAGATCGGTGACGGCAAGATATTCGTCCCCGCACTCGAACAGGCCGTGCGTATCCGTACCGGAGAGACCGGCCCGGATGCACTGTGACACGTTCGCAGGGCACGCCCATGCCAGCCAAGGCTGAGCCCGATTGGCAACTCAACCTTGAATAACTGCCGGAATAGATAGCGAGGAAAGTCAATGTACGGGAATGTGGAAATCGTATTTTCGTTGGCGGGCCGGTTGCACGTCCTGCTGCGGCGCGAGATCAATCGCATCGTCGACGTGGAATGGTTCTGTGCAGATGCCGTTTATGCGGGGGAAGTCATCAGGTTGGCGCGCAACGCCCAGTCAGATGAAATGAACAAGCTGGCCGACCGCATCGAAGAAGTACATCCCCTCCTGCAGCGTGTTGAACGGCAGACGGCACCTGTGACGATGGAACCGGAAATAAAGTACGTGAAGACCTTGCGTTGATTACCGGGACGGCCCGGCGACCAGGAAAGTCTCGAATGCTTCGGTGGAAAGCGGTTTGCTGAAGAAATATCCCTGCAGCTCGTCGCACCCGATGCCGAGAAGGAATGCCTGTTGATAGGCTGTTTCCACACCTTCGGCGATGACCTTCATGCCCAGGCTGTGCCCGAGCGCGACGATCGCCTTGAGGATGGCGATGTTGCTGGGCTCCGCCTCCAGGCGGCTCACGAACACCTGATCGATCTTGAGCCGGTCGACCGGAAAATCCTTCAGGTACGCCATGCTGGAGTAGCCGGTGCCGAAATCGTCGATCGCCAGCTTGACGCCCAGTGCCTTCAGTTCATGCAGGGTCTTGATAAAGCTGCCCGTGTCATGCACCAGGCTGCTTTCGGTGATCTCCAGTTCCAGGCAGGCAGGATTGAGGCCGCTGTCTTTCAGTACGGAACGGACCATGCCGACCAGGCCGGAATGGCGGAATTGGCGCGGCGATACATTAACGGCGACCGGCAGTTCCCGGCCCAACCGCGCGTTCAACTCCACGGCCCGGCTGCAGGCCGTACGTAAGACCCACTGCCCGATCTCTTCGATCAGCCCCGTCTCTTCGGCAACCGGAATGAAACTCGCCGGAGAGACCATGCTCTCGCCGGCAGGTTGCCAACGTATCAGCGCCTCGGCACCGCAGACCTCGCCATTGGCAAAGGCAAGCTTGGGCTGGTAATGAAGAAGGAACTCGTCGTTTTCCAATGCCTGGCGCAGGCGATATTCCATGTCCAGACGTTCCATCAGCCGTTGGTTGAGTTCGTCGGTATAGAACTGGAAAGTGTTTCGGCCGGACTGCTTTGATTTATACATGGCCGAATCGGCATATTTGAGCAGGGTCGTGGTATCCCGCGCATCGTCGGGATAGATGCTGATGCCGATGCTGCAGGAAACGACAAATTCCCGGCCCTCGATCAGGCAGGGGTCGGCTACCGACGCCAGAACCCGCTGCATGCCCTCCGAGACATCCTCGATCTTGTGCAGGCCGGTCAGCAACAGTACAAACTCATCGCCACCCAAACGAACCACCGTATCGGAATCGCGCACACATTCGGAGAGGCGAGCTGCCATGATCTTGAGCAATTCATCCCCGGCGTGGTGTCCCATACTGTCGTTGATCAGTTTGAATTGGTCCAGATCGATGAAGGCGACCGCTACCTTGCTGGAATAGCGTTCCGCCATGCCGATATACTGCTGCAGACGATCCGCGAGCAGCGTCCGATTCGGCAGCCCGGTCAGGGCGTCATGGGTCGCCTGGTATTCGATCTGCTGCTCGTAGTTCTTGCGATCGGTGATGTCCTCAACCGTACCTTCGTAGAACATCAGCTTGCCATCCCGGTCTTTTACTTCACGCGCATTCTCCGAGATCCAGATGACATCGCCGTTCTTGCGGTGGACCAGAGCTTCAAAATTCTTGACCTGGCCGTGGGCCGTCATCAGCCTGACGAATTCGTCGCGCTTGAAGGGGTCCACGTACAACTGCTTCCTGATATCGGTGATGCCGAGAACCAGGTCGACAGCCGAGTCGTAACCGTAGATCCTGGCCAGGGCGGGATTGAAATTGAGGTAGTGCCCGTCCGGCGAAGTCTGGTAAATGCCCTCAAGTGCGTTTTCAAAGATGGAGCGATAGCGCTCCTCGGCTTCCCGCGCCGCGATTTCGCTCTCCCGGCGCTGGGTGATGTCCTGCGTGAAACCTTCGATCGCCTCGACTTCGCCTGCGTCGTTATAGAGTGGGCAGCCGCGCTCCAGTACCCATCTGATCCCGCCATCGGCATGAACGATGCGATACTCGACGGAGAAATGCCGACCGGTAGAGATCGCGTCCCCGATCACCTTGCGCACCCTTTTCCGGTCCTCCGGAAACGTGATTGCTTCAAAGGAGATGTCCTGATTCGATACTAATGATTGCGCGTCGTATCCGGTCAATTGCTTGCAGCCATTCCCGACAAACACCATAGTCCACTTGGCATCATAGAGACAGCAATACACCATGCCATCCAGATTGTTGAGGAGGGCCTTGAGCATGCGCTCGCTGTCTTCGAGCTTGGCCTGAAGGCTGGGATTGATGTACATGTTTGTTGGCGCGCTCGCGGAAACACTCAATCCAGTGCTCAATGTGGACAGCATCGACAAAAGTTCGCGTTTCAAACGGCAGGACGCGCTTGCAACTGCGTTACCTGGAACTGACTCGACAGGTGCTGAAGCCTCAAAGACGTCTGCCTTGCCCTGGCAACGCTGAAATTCAGCTGATCCAGCGCACCGCGCATCGACTCGGTGACTTCGGCGACCCCCTGCACGTCGTTACCGTAGCGATGGGAGCTGTCGGCAATACTCTGGATCAGACTGAACATGCGTTCCACGATGTCGGTCATGCCGGTGTTATCGGACGCAGCCGCTTCCGCGAGGCGCAATCCCTCTTCCATCCCGACAGAACCATTTTCCATGATGTGCACGGCGTCACGGGCCTGGCTTTGCACGGTACCTATCATGTGCCCGATCTCCTTGGTCGCGGCGGTGGTCCGTTCAGCCAGTTTGCGCACCTCGTCGGCGACGACGGAAAATCCGCGCCCCGCTTCCCCGGCACGGGCGGCTTCGATCGCCGCATTCAAGGCCAGCAAGTTGGTCTGATCGGCGATGGCGTTGATCACCATGACGATCTTCCCGATCTCCTCGGTACTGCTGCTGAGGCGCTTGATGGTTTGCGAAGATTGCTCGATAGAGGTGCGTATGCCCTGTGTCCGCTGCTGCACCAGGCCGAATTGCTGCCGGGCATTGTCAACGGCAAGTTGCATGGCCGCACGTATCTCGGCGGTGGTTTGCATCGCCGTATCGATGTCGTCCATTTGCCGCCGCAACGACATCAGGATCTCCTGTATCGCTGCCAGAACCTGATGGGCGGCCACGGTTGCCTCCTGATTGCGGCTCATCATGCTCTCGTGGTTCTGGTCCATCTCTCCGGTGGCATGGATGACCCGGCTGACGGTGCCGTCGAGCGTATCGATGAAACTGTTGATCCATTGCGACATGATCGCCGGTTCATCGATCGTCGCCTGATTGCGCTCCAGGCGTTGCGAGAGATTCCCGCCGCCTTCGGCCAGGACCCGGATCATGCGGGCCATCAGGCGCAGGCGTTCGGTCATCGGTTTGAGCCCGAACCGGTAGAACAGCAGGACACCGATCCCCAACAAAGAAAGGTTGAGCAGCGCTGTCCACACCATATCAAGTTCCAGCATCCGGCCGACCACGAACGTGAGCAGCCAGGTGGTGAAAACCAGCGACAAATTGGTGCTCATCATGAGGAAATTGACGGAACGGAAGCGATTCGCCTCCTCAAGATCCGCTTCGCACATCATGCCCCAGGTATCGGGGGAGCCCGGCATCTGGAAAGTGACACCCTTGCCGATGACGGGAATGTGCCGGTAGTCCGAATAGCCGGGGTACTTCACGAACAGGTTTGATCCACGCGCGATGGTTTCCCGGACTCCAGGGTGCAATTTCCCGGTCGCCGGGTCGTTGAAGACCAGTTCGAACTCGGTGTGACTCCTGATCTTGACGACACCAAAATCGGTATGTACGCCCTGCTTGAGGTTTTCTCCGAGGCTGAAAGTATCATCCTCGAATCGCGAGCGCGAAAGTGCGGTTCCCGGCCGGACAGCGGGGTCGAAAACCGACTTCACCATGAACAGGTAATTGTCCCCGGAGTCGACGAAGATGTGGCCAGCCTCGCGTTGGATCAGATCTCCCAGCACATCGTTCGGCACCCGCCCGCACAGGCAGCCGATATCCTTGCCTTCGCTCTGGAGCGGAAGATAGAACATCAGCGTCACTGCATCGTGGAATTTCGAGCTGGAAGGCCCGATGGACTGGGTAGCCTGGTCGATATAAGGTCCATGCAGGAAGCGCTGCGCTTTTGCGGTCTGCAGTACGTTGGGAAATTGAAAGGATGCACCGACTCGCGCAGGATAGCTGGATGCCATCACCCGGCCGTCGTTATCGATGACGAAGATCTCGGAGAAGTCCGGAGACCGCGCAACCAGGTTCTTCATCAAGGTAACGGTCGGCTCCGGTAACTCGCGAATCACTTCGGCAGCCATGCCTTCCAGTAGTACCCATTGGTGGTTCGCCCAGCCAGTCAGTGTCTGGATGCGCGTCGCCGCGATCCCTTCGAAAGTCTGCTCCAGGATCGGATAACGCCGGCGATTGATCAGCGTCGCCCAGCGCATCGAGAGTTTTCCGGTCTTGCCAAACCACGGCAACCAGCGTTTCTCGGAGGAAGACAATTCCATGTGTTCGCTTTTCAACATGATGCATTAACCATGAATGAGGACATGTTGTTAAAAGCAAGCTTTGGGCCACGATGTCTGCCAGCGTTAACCGATATTTACCAGCGTCATTCAGATTTGCCTGCCCAATAACAGTGCACGCCGTGAACGCATGCACCAGACTTCATGCCTGATCCGGCTCCGTTGACGCAGAAAATATCCGGGGCAGCTTTCACGGTCAGCCAGGTTGAGCGCGAAGCGGTTTGTGGAAAATTCGATGCAAAAAAACAGGGCATCCGGAGATGCCCTGTCTTGATTGCGATTGTGGGAGGAATGCTATCGAGAATACGTCGCCGTCAGTTTGGCGAGCCCTATCCTGTTCGCATGCAGCATGAAACCGATCAGCGCGGGACTGGCATCCTCTGGTACGTCCAGCTTGGCGACCTTGAGAGCATAGACCGTGAAGATGTAATGATGCGGCTTGTCGCCAGCCGGCGGGCAAGCGCCGCCGAAATTGCGATCGCCGTAATCGTTGCGTCCCTGCTTGGCACCGGCAGGCAACGCTGCCTTGACCACCGCTCCGCCGGGCAATCCGGATGCCGATGCCGGGATGTCATACACCACCCAGTGCCACCACCCGCTGCCCGTGGGCGCATCGGGGTCGTAAACAGTCACTGCATAACTGAGCGTGCCGGCGGGTGCGCCCTTCCAGTTCAATTCCGGCGAAAGATTGCCGCCCTTGCAGCCGAAGCCCTTGTATTCCTGCTCCTCGCCCATCGGATGGCCCATCTTGACATCCGGGCTGGTCAGATCGAACGCCATTGCGTTGCCGGCCAGCAATGCCGCAAAAATAAAACCCAAAGTTCTTTTCATGTGTCGTGTCTCCTGTCCAAAGATTATCGAGGGGAAGTCCTGCATTCATTAACGGAATACGATGGTCTTGTTGCCGCACACCAGCACGCGGTCTTCAACATGGTAACGCAGGCCCCGCGATAATACTGTCTTCTCGATGTCACGCCCATAGCGCACCAGATCATCCACTGTGTCTCCATGGTCAATCCGTACCGTATCCTGCTCGATGATCGGCCCCGCATCCAGTTCATCGGTGACGTAATGGCAGGTCGCACCGATGAGCTTGACCCCGCGCTGATAGGCCTGGTGATAGGGCTTTGCGCCGACGAAGGAAGGAAGAAAACTGTGATGGATGTTGATGATGCGCCCGCTGAAACGCTGGCACAGCATCGGCGGCAGGATCTGCATGAAGCGCGCCAGTACCATGCTGTCCCCCTGGTGCTGCTCGAACAGCGCAGCGATTCTTTCGAAGGCAGCTGTCTTGTCCTGCATATCCACAAAATGGTAAGGGATGCCGTGCCACTCAACGAAGCTGCGCAAGTCCTCGTGGTTGGAGATCACGCAGGGGATGTCCACCTGCAATTCGCCGCTGCGCCAGCGGTGCAGCAGATCATCCAGGCAATGGTCCTGCTTGCTGACCAGGATGACGAGGCGCTTTTTCAAAGCGGAATCCGAAAGCTGCCAGGCCATGCCGAAATCCCGCGCCAGCGGACTGAAGCGGCGGCGGAACTCGTCCGCGTCGAACGGCAGGGAATCGGCGCGTATCTCCTGCCGCATGAAGAATCGCTGCGCGTCCTGTTCAGTGTGATAGCTGGCCTCGACGATGAAGCCGCCATGCTGGGCGATGAAGCCGCTCACCGCGGCGATGATGCCCGCGCGGTCTGGGCAGGAGATGGTCAAAGTATAGCGTCGGGTGGAAGGCATTGGGATATTCCATGTCTGGTGTCATGGTGATTCTAACGGATAAAACCAGCAAACTTGTGACATGCGTATGGATGAGCCCGGACAAGCATCATCTGCAGAATCCCGGAGTCTTTCGACGTTTGCGTACTGCGGCTACACTGACGTCCGTCAATCGGCATCCGGGCGATGTTCCCGAATGGCGCATCAATATTACAACCGGGAGAAAAAACGTATGCTCGAGCTTCCCTCGATGTGGAACCTGCTCATTTCCACGATCATATTCTTCATCGTCGCCTGGTATATCCGCCGCTACCTTAATGAACAGGGAGTGCCCAAGGGCATGACGCGTGGATTGCTGGTCTTTGTGGTTGCTTCGCTGGTGTCCTGGGGAGCAGGTGATGCGGTGGACTGGGCACAGGAAAAAATCGAAGGGCCGCGCCCCGCCGCGCAAACCCCGAACGATCTGCCCCAACTGCTGAAAGAAGTTGGCCAGGTGAAGCCCTAGCTTGTTGCGGAAAGCCTGACGCCGGACCGGCTAGCGTCCTTGCTTCCCGTCAGTTTTTTTCGGGGCCCTTTCGGGAATCTCCTTCAGGTCGACCTGATCCAGGCGGACGAAGACGAATCCTGCCTTGAGCAGATAGGCAAGACCGACAGCGAGGCCTTCGGCTGAATCGGATTCCGGCTTGTTCATGTGAGCGATGATGACGTCGCCTGCTTTTACCTGCTTGAGCCGCTTTTCAATGGTGGGTTTCTTTAATGTAGCGCCGTTGTCGGCGTTCACGGAAAACCCCGCGATTTTGTAGCCCAGCTTGTCGATTTCCTTGATCGACTGGGCATCGTATTCGCCAGTCGCCGCTCTATACCAGTGGGGAGCCACGCCCGTGGCACTCTCGACGGCTCGCGCTCCCTCAACCACTTCGCGCCGAAGGTGAACGACGTCGGGTTCGCCGGGTATGCCGTAGACGGTCCTGTCCTTGCCGATGACCGCGGGAATATGTCTTTCTCCATGGTCCTCGACGTCGAACAGGTCGAGATGCGCCTTGATGACCGACAGGCCCTGCGGGTTCCGGTTCAGCCATTTCTTGGTGGCAAAGATCGTCGCGGAAATGCGGTTCTGGATCAGGAAATCAATGAGATCCGCGTCGTACTTGCCGCTGCAGGCGTCCAGAGTCAGGGCGATCTTCTTGCCGGGCCCAGATTGGGCGGTCAACTGATCGTGGATCTCGACCGGAGGGGGCTCGGCGTGCACGCTGAACGACATCAGCGCAAACAGGACAAAGAACAGTTTATTCATGGTGGCGAGATTCATCGGGTAATTGCTGGGCTACCACCTCTTTGCCCCACAACATCGACATGATGCGCGAAGCTTCCTCCGGGTCGCCGCTGGTAAAGAATTCTTCCGAGCCCTGTCCGTGGACCCGCGGTGGCAACTCGGCTTTCACCCGATGTTGCAGATGGCGCGCCACGGCCGCGCCGGTGTCGATCAGCGTGATATTGTCCCCCACCACCTCGCGTATCAATGGCGCGAGAAACGGGTAATGGGTACATCCCAGGATCAGGGTGTCCGCGCCTTTTCTGAGCAGCGGCGCCGTATAGCGTTCGACCAGCTCGCGCGTGCGAGCACTGTGCAATTCGCCCCGCTCGACTTGCTCGACCAGGCCGGGACAGCCCTGCGTCTCGATCTTGACGCGCCAGCCGCCGTATTTCTCCAGCAGTGCCGCGAAGCGCGCGCTCTCCAGGGTGCCCACGGTCGCCAGAACGCCGACCACGCGGCTTTGCGTCACCGAAATGGCCGGCTTGACGGCGGGTTCCATGGCGAGGATGGGCATCTTGTTGAATTTGACGCGCAGGGTATGCGCGGCAGCAGCGGTGGCCGTATTGCAGGCGATGACGATGGCTTCAGCGCCCTGGCTGACCAGGAAACGCGTGATGGCGAGGGAACGGGTCTCGATGAAGGCGGGCGATTTGTCGCCGTAGGGGACATGGCCGGAATCGGCGACATAGATCAGACGTTCGTGTGGAAGCGTCTGGCGTATATGCTGCAGGACGGACAAGCCGCCCACGCCGGAATCGAAAACACCGATCGCTCCCTTAGAAGTAGTCACACCCAAACCTCCGTCATTCCGGCGCAGGCCGGAATCCAGCAGTAAAACAACTCCGCATCGCGGACAAAAGGATCCGCCTGCGGCGAGTTTCGGGGAACGGCCAAACCACCTGTTGACCCGCTGTGCGGGGCTTGCGAATCAACTGGATTCCGGCCTGCGCCGGAATGACGACTGCTCATTATTCCGCCATCTGGTCGCGCAGGAACTCTTCGTACGTGCCGTGGTAGTCGTTCACGCCCTTGGCCGAGATCTCGATGATGCGCGTGGCCAGTGAGCTCACGAACTCGCGGTCATGGCTGACGAAGATCAGCGTGCCCTTGAACAGGTCGAGCGCCGTGTTGAGCGATTCGATGGCTTCCATGTCCATGTGGTTGGTCGGCTCGTCCATCAGCAGCACGTTGGGTTTGGCCAGCATCAGCTTGCCGAACAACATGCGGCCTTTTTCGCCACCGGAGAGCACCTTCACCATCTTCTTCACGTCGTCACCGGAGAACAGCAAGCGGCCCAGCGTGCCGCGCACCACCTGGTCGTCGTCGTGAGGACCGCGCCAGTCGGTCATCCACTCCATCATCGACTTGTTTTCGGCAAAGTCGGCAGCGTGGTCCTGTGCGTAGTAACCGAGCTTGGCCTTTTCCGCCCACTTGATCGTGCCGGTGTCGGGCACGAGATCGCCCGCCAGGCAGCGCAGCAGCGTGGTCTTGCCGATGCCGTTCGGGCCGATGATGGCGACCTTCTCGCCGGCGTCGATGCGGAAGTTCACGTTGGAGAACAGCATGCGGTCGTAGCCTTTTGCCATCCTCTCCACTTCCACCGCGACGCGGTGCAGCTTGTCGCGCTCGTCGTATTCGAAGCGGATGAACGGGTACTGGCGGCTGGAAGGCTTGATGTCCTCGATCTTGATCTTGTCGATCTGGCGCGCACGCGACGTGGCCTGCTTGGCCTTTGAGGCGTTGGCCGAGAAACGGGCCACGAAGGCCTTCAGCTCGGCGACCTTCTCCTTGGCCTTGGCATTGTCGGCGGACTGCTGCTCGCGCGCCTGCGTGGAAGCCAGCATGTAATCGTTGTAGTTGCCCGGGTACACGGTGATCTTGCCGTAGTCCAGGTCGGCCATGTGCGTGCACACGCTGTTCAGGAAGTGGCGGTCGTGCGAGATGATGACCATCGTCGAATTGCGCGCGTTGAGGATGTCTTCCAGCCAGCGGATGGTATTGATGTCCAGGTTGTTGGTCGGCTCGTCCAGCAGCAGGATGTCGGGATTGGAGAACAGCGCCTGCGCCAGCAGCACGCGCAGCTTGAAGCCGGGCGCAACCGCGCTCATGTTGCCCTGGTGCAGTTCGATGGCGATGCCCAAGCCCAGCAGCAACTCGCCCGCCCGTGCTTCGGCGGTGTAGCCGTCGTATTCGGCAAAGGTCGCCTCCAGGTCGGCGGCGCGCATGTAGTCCTCTTCGCTCGCATCGGGATTGGCGTAGATCGCGTCGCGCTCGCTCATCGCCTCCCACATCTCGGTGTGGCCCATCATCACCACATCCAGCACGCGATTGTCCTCGTAAGCGAACTGGTCCTGGCGCAGCTTGCCGAGGCGTTCGTTCTTGTCCAGCATGACTTCGCCGGAGCTTTGCTCCAGGTCTCCGCCCAGGATCTTCATGAACGTGGACTTGCCGCAACCGTTGGCACCGATCAGGCCATAACGGTTGCCGTCGCCGAACTTGACCGAGACGTTCTCGAACAACGGCTTGGCGCCGAACTGCATGGTGATATTTGCTGTGGATAACATGGGACTGCCTTATTTTCGAAGGCGCGCATTCTACCACTGACGGGAGGGAGGCTGACTTTTGGGTTTATGCCGGGGAAGAAGGGTAGTCGGGTAGGGTGGGCACGCTTTTGTGCCCAAGCGGTAAATCAACCTCACGCATCTACCGCGTGGGCATAATTGCTCACCCTACGAACTGTCGAAGGATGGGGTTGCTGGTAAACTAGCAGCAAGGAGGTAACACATGCCAACCATCAGCCAGTTCTTCGGAATTATCATCCAGATGTTCTGGCGTGAGCATGCACCGCCTCACTTTCATGCCATGTATGGCGAGTACGAAGCCTTGATCGACATTCGCACGTTGGAAATCATCAGAGGTAACCTGCCGAGACGTGCTCAGGCACTCGTACTCGAATGGGCAGCACAACATCGCACCGAATTGATGGAGGACTGGAACTTATGCCAATCGAAACAGTTACCCAAGAACATCGCCCCGCTGGAGTAATCGCAGCCGCATCTTGGCGTGTGCGTACAGTCAACGTGCAACAGGGCTATCGGCTTTCAATCACCTGCAACGACGGCACGAGCGGTATCGTCGATATGTCGGCGCTGGTGAATAGTGCGAATGCAGGTATCTTCGCTGCACTCAAAGATGTTCAGTTGTTTCAGCAAGTCAGCATTGAGCTAGGTGCGCTCACTTGGCCGAATGGGGCTGATCTTGATCCGCTGTGGGTACATGAGGAGATTAGGGAAAATAAAACGTGGTCTGTCCCTATTTAGTCGCGATCTAGAACGAACGGTACATTGACCATGCTATTGGCTCGAATTCAGCGCGACCTATTTGATTTCACGAGCCAAGAAGATCCAGAGGACTTCGGACCCCTCCTGAATTTTTGGTATCGAGCGAATACTCAAGCACTTTCGGCCGCCCTCACTGCTCAGCCTGGATTAAAACTCATTATCGACGCTCCGAGCGTTCGCTCGCTTGAACAAATGACACAAAAGTTGTTTCTGCTAGCGGACACCATCGTTTTGCGTGGCCTGTCGCCAGAACCGCCACGCGACCTAGAACTACTTGAACCTCATCACCTAACGCCTACTTCGAACTATAAGCCCGGCTATATCGACGAAGTCATTCCCCAATTGGAGAAATTGCGACCGTCTCCGCTGACACTGATGGGTCCCGCCCCGTACTGGTCATCCACCTCCAAAACCTTAAAGAACGGACTCCATGCCGCATACGCCACGGATATGCACAGAGGGACCCCAAGAGAGATTGTGCAATGGATATTGGGACCCGGTAGGCCACTTCTTGAATCGGGACGACTTTCGTATGCGCCGTTCGTTCCTTCGCTTGAGATGGAGCAGGAGTTTTTACGAAAAAGGATTGACCTTTCTGCGTACTTCAATACCTCACCTTGCTTTCATCATTCCGCGGACTGGTTAACCAAGCAGCAGCTAGACGTTCTGTTCTCATTGCAATTTCCATGCTTGGATGGCCTCGACCTAGACACCCTAGCCCGAGTCAAGTACGACTACCACGAAGAGTTTGAGTCTTTTAGCCGCCTCATGCTGAACGCGCTCAATACCGTTAAGGCGGCTGTCGATATGGAGCAGTTCGCTGCGGAGGTCCGCAACGTTCAGCGCAATTTGATAGATGCGGGTGTTAGCGACGTAGAAAAGACGTTCAAGAAAATCTCTGCGCTTTCGTCGTTACGGAAAAAAGGTATGGTTGTCGGACTACTCGGTTTGAATGCAGCCGCCTACTTAGGAGCGCCAGAGCTTGTTCTCGTATCCGGCCTCGCCGCTAGCGGAATAAAGATGGTCTCAGACAAAATCGACGAACTAAAAGAGCAGAATCAACTGAAAGAGTTTAAGCACTATTTCCTCTGGAAAGTTAGCCACGAGGCTAGACATGATTGAACAAAAGCAAACTAAAGGGGCTCGAAATATTTCTTGGTTTGAACTACTGAGCCCCTGAAATCCACTTCCCGCAATCGCATGAACGAAAATATCCCCGGCATCACTCCATTGATCAAACACGCTGTTGACGACCTATCAGCCAGCGTAGGATGGGTTGACGAAGGATACCCATCAACACAGAACGATGGGTATCGCGTTGCTCAACCCATCCTACGTCAACTGGCGGTGGTTTAAACTGTGGCCTTCCTGAAAGCCATTACCCGCAATCGCATGAATGAAAATACCCCCGCCATCACCCCGTTGATCAAACACGCTGATGATGGCCCGACAGCGGCCGAGCAAGCAGACCTGAAGCGGCATCTCGCCGAAAAGCTCCAGGAGCTCAGCGCAATAACAGACACAACTTCGTTGCAGCGCGCACGGCTGCAAATGGACATCGCCGAACTGCTGAATGCGTTGGGACGCAAGAAGGAAGCCTGGGATATCGCACGCGAGGCATTCCGGATAGCCCTGCAGCAGGAATCCTGGCAGGACGCCGTGGAGGCATGCGACGTGCTGTTTCAGGCCGGGCAGGACGATTCGATGGCGGTGCTGGGCATGGGGATCTGGCTGGCCATCACCTTTCCGGTCGACCCGGAAGTGACGGTGGCGATGTTGATCCATCTGGTGGAGGAGACGTCCGACGCTTCGGACGTCGGCGCATTGGCCGCGATCACGGCGCGCTACGTGGTCGACTTGCGCGCTGAGGATGCCACGCATGAAAGCCAGTGTTTCCTTGTCGATAACCTCATCGCGATGGTGGCCAAGCGCCATAGCAACGTGCGCGACCAGGATGCGATGAACCGCTGGCTGGACAGGCTGGAGCTGCGCGATCCGCAGGTGTTTCTGCCGCGCTTGTCGCGCGAGGTGGACGCCATCGTGGGTGGCAAGTGGTGGTTCGACCGGGACGAGTTGCGGGGCAGGTTGCCCGTTTGACTGGATAGGAGCCTGAATATGCCTGTACCCGTCCTCATTCTTCCCGGCATCGGCGATTCCGGCCCGCAGCATTGGCAATCCCTCTGGGAGCAGGCGCACCCCGATTTTGTGCGCGTGCAACAACGCGACTGGGACAAGCCGGTTTGTGAAGAATGGGTGGCGACGCTGGAGGCGGCGGTGAAACGGGCGGGGCCTCGGGTCGTTCTGGCGGCGCACAGCCTCGGCTGCCTGACCGTCTCGCATTGGGCGTCCCGGCCGCATTCGCCAGCGGCAGGGGCTTTGCTGGTGGCGGTGCCCGATCCGAACGGGCCAAACTGTCCGCCGGATGTGACGGGTTATACGCTTACGCCAACACTGCCATTTCCCTTTCCCAGCACGGTAGTGATCAGCGCGGACGATCCATACGGTTCTGCCGGGCATGCGGAACGTTTGGCTCATGCCTGGGGCAGTCGCGTTGTGCATATCGGCGATCGCGGGCACATCAATGCGGCGAGCGGGCTTGGCGAGTGGAAAGAAGGCTATGAATTGCTCGAACAGCTCCGGGGTTGATCCGGCGGCAAATCCTCTCCTCAATTAAGGCATTACTCCGCTCGCGCATGAGACCGTGCCAATCGGCTAGAATGTCAGCCTTGTTTTCGCAGGCAGACACATGGTCCCGCATCTCACCACCGCATTGAAAGGCCCGTTGCTCGATCTGGAGCGACGCTTCCTGAGTGAACAGCCCGCCATAGAGCGCTGGTTCCGCACGCAATGGCTGGAACATACGATCCCGTTCTACACGTCGGTCGACCTGCGCAACAGCGGATTCAAGCTCGCCCCGGTCGATACCAACCTGTTCCCCGGCGGCTTCAACAACCTGAACCCGGATTTCTGGCCCTTGTGCGTGCAGGCCGCGCAGAGTGCGATCGAGAAGATCTGCCCGGAAGCGCGCGGCGTGTTGGTCATCCCGGAAAATCACACCCGCAACCAGTACTATTTGCAGAATGTGGCGCAACTGACCCAGATATTGCGCCAGGCGGGGTTGAAAGTCCGCATCGGCAGCCTGCTGCCGGAGATCACCCAGCCGACCGCGATGCAGTTGCCCAACGGCGGCTCGCTGACGCTGGAGCCGATCCAGCGCAAAGGCAACCGCCTGGGCATGGCGGACGGGTTCGATCCCTGCGTGGTGTTGCTGAACAACGACCTTTCCGCCGGCGTGCCGGATATCCTGAAGAATCTTGAGCAGAACGTCATGCCGCCATTGGAAGCGGGCTGGACCACACGGCGGAAGTCGAAACATTTTGCCGCTTACGACAGCGTGGCCGACGAATTCGCCAAGCTGCTCGAGATCGACCCCTGGCTCATCAATCCCTATTTTGCTGTCTGTGGTGAAGTGGACTTTCATGCGCGCACCGGCGAGGAATGCCTTGCGGCGCAAGTGGATACGGTGCTGCAGCAAATCCGCGCCAAATATGCCGAGTACGGCGTGAAAGACGATCCTTTCGTGATCGTCAAGGCCGACGCGGGAACATACGGCATGGGCATCATGACGGTCAAAGACCCGAGCGAAGTGCGCGACCTGAACCGCAAGCAGCGCAACAAGATGGCGGTGGTGAAGGAAGGGATGCAGGTCTCCGACGTGCTGATACAGGAAGGCGTCTACACCTTCGAGGACATCGATGGCGCGGTGGCGGAACCCGTGATCTACATGGTCGACCACTTCGTGGTCGGCGGCTTCTACCGCGTGCACACCAGCCGCGGTGTGGACGAGAACCTGAATGCGCCGGGCATGAGCTTTTCTCCTTTGGCGTTCGAGTCCTGCTGTGCCTTTCCCAATCCCGATTGCGCGCCGGACGACACGCCCAACCGCTTCTATGCCTACGGTGTGGTGGGAAGATTGGCGATGCTCGCGGCGGCGGTGGAATTGGCAGAAATGCAGCAATGACGTTTCTTTCGCGTCTCGTCCTGTTGTTGCTGGCGCTGCAACTTGCCGCTTGCGGCAAGGAACCGCTCTACCAGGAACAGGCTTACGTTTTCGGCACGCAGGTGGATGTCACCATCTACGGCGAGGACGAAGCGAAGGCGCGGCAGGCGGTAGTTCTCGTGATGAGGGAGTTTCAGCGCCTGCACGACATGCTGCACGCATGGAAGCCCTCCGAGCTGAGCGACCTGAACGCAGCCATCGCGCAAGGCAAAGGCAGGCAAGTCTCTCCGGAACTGGCCATGATGCTGAAGGACGCCGCACGGGTGTCCGCCCAGTCCGACGGCCTGTTCAACCCGGCCATCGGCGGTCTGATCCAGGCCTGGGGATTTCAGGCGGACGATTTCAAGGCGGTGTTGCCGGACGAAAAGAAGATCGCCGCGCTGGTAAAGGCGAATCCGCAGATGAGCGATCTGGTGATTGACTCTACAAATGTGAAGAGCAGGAACAGATCGGTGAAGATCGATCTCGGCGGCTACGCCAAGGGTTACGCGCTGGATCGTGCCGCCGCCATTCTGAAGCAGCAGGGCATACACAATGCGCTCATCAACATCGGCGGCAATGTCATGGCGCTGGGTACGCACGGTTCGCGCGCGTGGCGCGTCGGCATCCAGCATCCGCGCAAACCGGGGCCGCTTGCCACGCTGGAACTGCACGACGGCGAGGCTATCGGTACTTCGGGCGACTATCAACGGTATTTTGAACTGGACGGCAAGCGCTATTGCCATCTGATCGATCCGCGCAACGGACACCCGGTGCAAGGCGTGGAAGCGGTCACCATTCTCACGCACGGCGAGCATGCCGGCCTGTTGTCCGACGCCTCGTCCAAGCCGTTGTTTGTTTCCGGAGTTCAGGGGTGGGCGGGCTATGCCACGAAAATGCAGCTGGACGAGGCGCTGCTGATCGATGCCCGGGGCGTGGTGCATCTCACCGCTGCGATGCAGAAACGGCTAAAATTCACGGATGAATCCACGCCCCGGGAAGTTGTGCCATGACCGCCAGCGATCCGTTACAACAGAATATCCGGCGCACGACCGGGCAGCGCGCGCTGAAAGAGATACGCGCGATCGTGGATGAGGAAATCAGGAGCGACGCCGAAACCGCCGGCACACTGCGCTGGCTGTTGCGCTACGGATGGATCTTGTTGCTGGTGGTCGGCGCGCTTCTGGGACGTTTAATGGGAGTGTATTGATTGGTCGGTATCCTGCTTATCACGCATAACGGCTTGGGCGAAAGCCTGATCGACTGTTTACGGCACGTCATGGGTAATGCGCCCGCACATGTCAAAGCGCTGTCTGTTCTGGCACAGGACGATCCGGTGCTCAAGGAAGAGGAAGCTCGCACGCTGATCGCCGAACTCGACGACGGGCAGGGCGTTCTGCTGCTGTCGGACGTGTACGGCGCCACACCCTGCAATATCGCGCGGCGGGTGTGTCAGCCCGGCCGTATCGAAGGCGTGGCGGGTGTGAACCTGCCGATGCTTCTGCGCGTGGCGTGCAATTGCAACAAGTCGCTGGACGAGCAGGTGCAACGCGCTCTGGAAGGCGGCAAGGAATGTATCGTTTCTATTGACTCGGAAGGCGGCGATGTTGCAACAAGATGCGCTAATTATTAACAAGCTGGGGCTGCACGCCCGGGCTTCCGCAAAACTGACCCAGCTTGCCTCGCAATTTCCCTGCGAAGTATGGCTGTCGCGTAACGGGCGCCGCGTGAATGCGAAAAGCATCATGGGCGTGATGATGCTGGCGGCGGCGAAAGGGTCGAGCATCAATATCGAAACATCGGGAGAAAAGGAACAGGAAGCGATGACCGCACTCCTTGCCTTGATCAACGACTATTTCGGAGAAGGTGAATGAGCTTCACGCTGCACGGCCTTCCGGTCTCCGGCGGCATCGCTATCGGCCATGCGCACCTGGTGTCGCACACTTCGCTGGAAGTGGCGCACTACGTGCTGCCCAAGCATCTGGTCGAAGAAGAGGTCGCGCGTCTGGACGCCGCACTGGAAGCCACGCGCATGGAGTTGGCCGATCTGCGCAGCTACCGCCCGCAGCAGGCGGCGGCCGAGTTCGATGCGTTCCTCGACCTTCATCTGATGATCCTTGGCGATGAGCATATCAGCCAGGCCGCGCGCCAGATGGTCTTGCGCGAACACTGCAATGCGGAGTGGGCGCTGAAAATGCAAATGGACGAACTGGTCACGCAGTTCGAGGCGTTCGAGGATACCTATCTGCGCGAACGCAAGACCGACGTCGTGCAAGTCGTCGAGCGGGTACTGAAAGCGTTGAACGGCGAGTCCGGGCATGTGCCGCCCACCACCAAGCACGACGTGGAGATGATCCTTGTCGCGCATGACGTCAGCCCCGCCGACCTGATCCAGCTCAAGCCGCACCAGTTCTCCGGCATCCTGACCGATCTGGGCGGTGCGACCTCGCACACTTCGATCGTTGCCCGCAGCCTGAACACGCCGTGCGTGGTCGGCCTGCACCATGCGCGCGAGCTTATCAAGGATCACGACATGCTGATCGTCGACGGCGAGCAGGGCGTGGTCATTGTCGATCCGGACAAGCATCTGCTGGCCGATTACAAATTGCGCAAGAGCCAATGGGAGCTGGAACGGCAGAAACTGAAGCGCCTGAAGACGGCCCATGCCGATACGCTGGATGGTACCCACATCGAACTGCACGCCAACATCGAGATGCCGAACGACCTGATGGAGGTGAAAGAGAACGGCGCCACCGGCATCGGCCTGTTCCGCAGCGAGTTCCTGTTCCTCAACCGCGATAATCTTCCTGACGAGGAAGAGCAATTCAATGCTTACCGCGAGGTGGTCGAGGGCATGGAAGGCCTGCCCGTTACCATTCGTACGTTCGATCTGGGCGCGGACAAGCAGATCAAGGGCGCGGTGCGCGTTGCCAGCAATCCGGCGCTGGGCTTGCGCGCCATCCGCTTGTGCCTGGCCGAACCGCAACTGTTTCGCGCGCAGTTGCGGGCGTTGCTGCGCGCGTCGGCTTACGGGAATCTGAAGATCCTGGTGCCGATGCTGTCGGGCGTTTCGGAGATCAACCAGACCCTGCAGTTCATCGAAGGTGCAAAGCAGAGCCTGGCGAACGAGGGCATTCCGTACGATCCGAAAGTGCAGATCGGCGGCATGATCGAGATCCCCGCCGCGGCGCTGGCGCTCAACGTCTTCATCAAGAAGCTGGATTTCCTCTCGATCGGCACCAACGACCTGATCCAGTACACGCTGGCGATCGACCGCACCGACGATGAAGTGGCGCACCTTTACGACCCGCTCCACCCCGCCGTGCTGCAATTGCTGGCCCATGTGATCGGCAGTGCGAACAAAGCGGGCGTTCCCATCTCGGTATGCGGCGAAATGGCGGGCGAACTGGCTTACACGCGCTTGTTGCTCGGCCTCGGCTTGAGGCAATTCTCCATGCACCCGGCCCAGTTGCTCGGTACCAAGCAGCGCGTGCTTACTACCAGCCTGCCGGAGATGGCGCCGCTCGTGCAGAAGATCATGCGCGCCGACGATCCGATGAAGATACGCGACCTGCTGGACCGGCTGAATTCCGCTTGATTTAAAAAACAGACTGACCCAGGTCTGAAGAGGCCCGCGCCGTTCTAACTACTCGCCGAGTCAGCCAGTAGCGCCTCCACTGCCGCGATGTCGGCGTGCGTCTCGGGGTGGCGACTGCCGCTGTGGCGCGCATTCTCGGGCAGGACGACGATGTGCGTCTGCGTACCGGTTTCCCCGGTCAGGGTGTAACTCGGTACGCTTTCTTCATGCCCTCCCACGCGTACTTTCCATTCCCCGTCTTCAAAATCCAGGTTGTGTTTGAGCAGAAACAGCAGCACGGCCTTCGCGTCGTCGCTGAAGAGCATGAGGTTGATATCGGAATGCTCGTCTGCCGTGCCGCTCAATACCGAACCGACGAGGTAGGGGTTGAAATCGGCCAGCAAGTGCATAGCGGCGAGCGCTTCTTCGCGCAATTGATACAGGATGTCAGGATGGCTGTCCTGCTGATAGAGGGAACGGTAACTGTGCAGGGCATCGTCCACCTCCTGGTTGCTGGGCAGGTGCTGCGTATCGGCAGCACCCAGCTGGCGGGCTGCCTTGCGTTTGGCCAGGGCATGGTCGGTGATGCCGTCTTCGGCCATCAGTTTTGCGGCCTGCTGTGCGAGTTGTTCCCGCATCAGGTCGCGGCGTTGCGGATTGGGTTTGCTCATCATTTCTTGATCAGAAGAGTTGACCGCTTGCTTCGGTCTTGTTTCCTTCGGGTGCCGTCTCTCCCTGCTCCGGCGGGACATTCTCCTCGTAGAAATACTCGGTATGGGTGCCGTTGGGGTCGCGCAGTCCGTTATCGTTGATGCGTGCGGTCACGATATGATCCGGGACCGTGTATTCCACCTCGGGCACGCCTTTCAGCATCTTGTCCATGTAACCCATCCAGATCGGTAGAGCGGCGCCGCCGCCGGTCTCTTTCTCGCCCAGGCTTTGCGGATTGTCGAAGCCTATCCAGGTAACGGCGACGAGGGTGGGATGGAAGCCGGCAAACCAGGCGTCCATCGAGTCGCTGGTAGTGCCTGTCTTGCCGGCAAGGTCTTGTCTGCCCAGTTCCATGGCGCGCATGGCAGTACCGTGTTTCACCACATCTTGCATCATGTTGACCATGGTGAACGCGTTGCGCACATCGATGACCTGCTCGGCGCCCTCACCGGCAACGATGGGGGCTGCCTGTCCCACAAGCTTGCCCTGGCCGTCTTCGATGCGCTGGATGAAATAGGGCATGATGCGGTAGCCGCCGTTGGCAAAGACCGAATATCCACCCATCAGTTGCAGTGGTGTGACAGAGCCGGCTCCGAGCGCCATTGTCAGGAAGGGTTTGATCTTGTCCTTGTCGAAGCCGAATTTGGTGACGTAGTCCTGTGCATATTCAACCCCGATCGCTTGAAGGATGCGGATGGAAACGAGGTTCTTGGACCGGACCAAGCCTTGGCGCAGGCGCATCGGGCCATCGAATCCGCCTTCGTAGTTTTTCGGCTGCCACAGCTCTTCACCCGTCTGCGACAGGTCGATGACCAGCGGTGCATCGTTGATCACGGACGCCGGAGTGAAGCCTTTCTCCAAAGCCGCGGAGTAGATAAACGGCTTGAAACTGGAGCCGGGCTGCCGCCAGGCCTGCGTGACATGGTTGAACTGGTTGCGGTAGAAATCGAAGCCGCCTACCAGCGCGTATATCGCCCCGTCGCGCGGATTCGCGGAAACGAAGGCGGATTCGACCTGCGGCAACTGGGTGATCTCCCATGAGCCCTTTTCGTTCTTGTAAACCCGGATCAGCGACCCGGCACGGATACGGTGGTTCAGCGCGAGTTTGTCGCCCAGCGTCTGTTGCGCGAAACGGAGCCCGTCACCGCTGATTTCAACGACCTGTCCGCCCTTGCAGTGGGCTTTGATCACTTTGGGGCTAATGGCCAGCACCACGGCAGGGACCAGGTCATCACTGTCCGGGACATCCTCCAGCGCGTCCTCGATCAGCTCGTCGCTACCGTTCTTTTTCAGGTCAACGTAGCCTTCCGGTCCGCGATAGCCGTGGCGATGGTCGTATTCCATCACTCCCTTGCGCAACGACGCATAGGCGACTGCCTGGTCTTGCGCACGGATGGTGGTGTAGACACTGTATCCCTGGGTGTAGGCGTCATCCTGGTATCGGTCGTACATTTCCTGCCTGACCATTTCAGCGACATAGTTGGCATTGACCGCGAACTCCTGCCTGCGGTTTGACTGCCGGGTTACGACGGGTTCTTTCTGCGCCTGATCGAACTGCTCGTTGTTGATATATCCCAGGTCGTGCATGCGACGCAGAACGTACATCTGGCGCAGCTTTGCACGGTCCGGGTTCACCACGGGGTTGAACGTGGCGGGTGCCTTGGGCAATCCGGCCAGCATCGCCATTTCCGCCAGCGAAAGCTGGCTGAGGGTTTTGGAATAGTAGACCTGCGCGGCTGACGCAAAGCCATAGGAACGTTGTCCGAGATAGATGTGATTGATGTAAAGCTGCAGGATTTCGTCTTTGCTCAGATTGTGTTCGATCTTGAAGGAAAGCAACATCTCGTTGAATTTGCGCGAAAGCGTCTTTTCCTTGGAAAGAAAGAAATTCCGCGCGACCTGCATCGTGATCGTGCTGGCGCCTTGCTTCACCCCGCCCGAAGTGAAGTTGGAATAGGCGGCGCGCAATACTCCAATGTAATCGACCCCGCCGTGCTCATAGAAGCGGTCGTCTTCTGCGGCGAGAATGGCTTTTTTCATCAATTCGGGCACATCCTGGATTTTGACCAGTTCGCGGCGCTCTTCGCCAAATTCGCCAATCAGCGTGCCTTCCGCGCTGAAGACCCTTAGCGGCATCTTGGGACGGTAGTCGGTCAATGTCTCAAGCGAGGGCAAAGTCGGATAGGTGACTATCGACGCAAAGACCAGTAGCAAAATCGGCAACAGCGGCAAGACGAGTACAGCCAAGGCAGGATAAAACCACCAACGAGAAGTCATGAGCGAGAGTTCGAGTTAACTATCAGGGGATTATATCTTTTTAGGCCAGGAAAACGAGTTCGTAAAAAAAACTTTACACTTGCAGGAGTTATTGCTAGGATTTAAACCACTTTAGTACGGATGAGCGCTAACCAGTCTATGATCAAAGGAAATTTTGATATCCCATTAGACTTTCTGAGTACCTCCACGCCACCCCTGATCGGGGTGGATATCAGTTCGTCGTCGGTCAAGATGGTAGAGCTGAGCCAGGCACCAAAAAAGAATGGGTATGTAGTAGAGCGTTATGCCATCGAGATGCTCCCGGTCGACGCGGTGAGCGACGGTAACATCAATAACCTGGATGCGGTTTCCGATACGATCAAACGGGCCTGGAAGCGCTTGGGATCACGCATCAAGAATGTCAGTCTCGCATTGCCTGCTGCAGCGGTGATCAGCAAGAAGATATTGTTGCCTGCCGGGTTGCGCGAGGACGATCTGGAATACCAGGTGGAGAGCGAAGCGAACCAATATATCCCTTTCGCGCTGGAAGAAGTCAACCTGGATTTTCAAGTGATCGGTTCGGCACCGAACAATCCCGATGAAGTTGAAGTGTTGTTGGCAGCATCACGCAAGGCAAACGTCGAAGACCGTGTTGCTGCAGCTCAGACAGCAGGTTTGAAAGCAATCGTGGTGGATGTGGAGCCTTATGCTGCTGAAGCGGCTTTCGAGATGATACGTTCGCAGTTGCCGGGTGGCGCAGCGGACCAATGCGTGGCACTCGTGGACATAGGCGCCTATGTGATGAACGTGAACGTGTTGCGCAATGGCCAGTCGGTCTATATGCGCGATCAGCAGGTGGGCGGCGCGCAACTTACCCAGCAGATTCAAAGCGTCTTCGGGCTGTCCGCCGAGGAGGCGGAGTCGGCCAAGCGCAATGGCGGACTACCGGAAAATTATGAGAGCGATGTGCTGTCGCCTTTTCGCGAGAATATCGCGATGGAAGTGTCGCGCGCGTTGCAGTTCTTCTTTACGTCGACGCAGTACAACGAAGTGAACTACGTCGTACTCGCGGGCGGCTGTGCCGCGCTACCCGGTTTGGACGAGGCGGTCGCGACGCGTACGCAGGTCAGTACACTGGTTGCAAATCCATTTGAGTTGATGACGCTGTCCAGCCGGATCAAGCCCCGGCAGCTGCAGATGGACGCACCTGCATTGATGATCGCGTGCGGTTTGGCTATGCGGAGGTTCGATCCATCATGATACGTGTGAACCTGCTGCCGCATCGCGCGGAGAGACGCAAAGCCCGCCAGCTGCAATTCATCGTGTTTGGTGCCATCTCGCTGATACTGGGCGTCGTGCTCGTCAGTTTCGTTCATGTCGCCATCAGCACGCAGATTTCCTACCAGGAACGCCGCAATACTTTCCTGAAGCAAAATATCGCGGTACTGGACAAGCAGATTGCCGAGATCAAAAAGCTTCGCGAGCAGACCCAGGCCTTGCTTGCGCGCAAGACGGTGGTAGAGAATCTGCAAAGCACCCGCTCCGACGTCGTTCATTTGCTTGATCAGATGTTGCGGATTTTGCCGGACGGGGTATACCTGAAAAGCCTGAAACAGACTGGATACAAAATCGCCATTGTAGGCTACGCGCAATCGAGCGCGCGAGTCTCCACGTTGATGCGTTCGATCGAGGATTCACCATGGCTGGATACGCCGGTGCTGATCGAGGTCCATGCTACGACGGTTGGCGGAGCGCGCCTGAGCGAGTTTTCCCTCAACTTCAACCTGACCAAACAGGCGGCACCGGCTACGCCGGGACCTGCGAAGCCGGGCGCGAAAGGCTAAGGAAAATGAATTTTATTGAAGAACTCAAAAACATCGACCCCAAGACCCCGGGCAGCTGGCCTTGGCTTATCAAGATTGCCGCATTTGTCGCGCTGTTCATGCTGGTCGTTGCGGCGGGTGCGGTATTCGATTGGCAGGACGAATGGGATAATTTGAAGTCGGCTCGTCAGGAAGAGGACAAACTCAGGGAAACGTTCCTTTCAAAGAAGCGTGAAGCCATAAATCTCGACATCATCAAGAAGCAACTGATCGACACACAGCAATCTTTTGGCGCCCTGCTAAAACAATTGCCGAGCAAGTCCGAGATGGATGCACTGCTGACCGACATCAATCAGGCCGGTTTGGGGCGCGGATTGCAGTTCGAGTTGTTCAAGCCGGGACAGGAAGCAGCAACAGGGGTGTTTACGGAGCAACCGATTACCATCAAGGTAACGGGCAATTATGATGATCTTGGAAAGTTTGCCAGTGACATATCGCAGTTACCCCGCATTGTGACCTTGAACGACATCAGCATTTCTCAGGGAGCTAGCGGAGGAACGGGCGGAGCGCTGAACATGGATGCGACCGCAAAGACGTTCCGTTATCTGGATGAAGACGAATTGGCTGCGCAAAAGCGCGCATCCAAAGTTCCGGGAGCCAAATAATGAGGTCTGCTCATTTGATGTTTTTGGCATCACTATTGCTGTCCGGGTGCGGGGGCGAAGAGTTTCAGGATCTGCGCGACTTCGTCAAGAATGCCGGTGCGGACATGCGCGGCAAAGTCGAACCCCCGCCCGATATCAAGCCGTACGAGCCGTTCACCTACGATAACGACTCCAATCTGCCGGATCCATTCAAACCGCGGAAAGCGGATGCAAGAAATGCTGGGCACGGCGGCCAGAATCAGCCTAATCTGAATCGTCCCAAAGAAGAATTGGAGGACTTTCCGCTGGAGAGCCTGAAGATGGTTGGCTTCCTGTCGCAAAGAGGAGTAGCGCAGGCTGTGATCCGTTCTGCAGAAGGCAAACTCTATCGCATCAAAGCTGGAAATTACATCGGTTTGAATTTCGGGCAGGTCATTTCGGTGACGGAAACTGAAGTCAAGATCAAGGAGATGGTTCAAGACAGCGTGGGCGACTGGTCCGAACGTGAAAGTAGCCTGCTGTTGGTTGAGTGAATAGGAGTGAATACGATGAGACAATTCAGTAAACCGGTTCTTGGCGCCATCCGAACAGTGGCAATAGCGCTGCTTTTCGGCGTGTCCTTTGCGCAAGCACAGGAGCCAGCGAATACGGATGCGTTGAACAGCATCCAGTCTATCAGTGCAAGCAATGAATTGGGCGGCAAGGTGGTGATCACGGTTGTGCTTAAGAGCGCTCCCGCCGGTCAACCCCCCACGTTTGCCATCAATACCCCGCCGCGCATTGCTTTCGATTTTCCCAATACGGAGAACGGGCTGGGTAAATCGACTCAGGAATTCGGCGAGGGGGATCTGCGGAGCGCGAATATCGTTCAGGCAGGTAACCGCACGCGTCTGGTCGTGAACCTGTCGCAGATGTTAAGTTATGAATCGCGCATCGACGGGAACAGGCTGCTGATAACCCTGCAGCGCAAAGGGGTCGCAGGGGGAGAGGCGGCTTCGTCCCATTTTGCCGAGGTGAAGCCGGGGGCGCAACAACACAGCTTGCGCGATATCGATTTCCGCCGTGGCAAGAATGGCGAAGGCAAGTTGCAGGTCGACCTTTCGGATATGGATGTCGGCATCGATATCAAACAGCAGGGGCGTTTGCTTCTGGTGGACTTCCAGGGCACCAGCTTGCCGGGCAATTTGCTGCGCAAATTGGACGTGACGGATTTCGGGACACCGGTTCAAACGATAGACACATTTACCCAGGGCGAAAACGTGCGCTTGGCGATCGAACCCAAGGGGCAGTGGGAGTACTCGGCCTATCAGACCGACAACAAGTTCTTCATTGAAGTGAAAGCGGTTGCGGAAGATCCGAACAAGTTGGTGAAAGGTAATCAAACCGGCTACGCGGGCGAGAAGCTCACACTGAACTTCCAGAACATCTCCACACGCGAAGCATTGAGTGTAATTGCCGACTTTACCGGCTTGAACATGGTCATAAGCGATACCGTATCAGGCAATCTGACGCTGCGCCTGAAAGACGTTCCGTGGGATCAGGCACTGGACATCATATTGCAGAGCAAAGGACTGGATATGCGCAAGAACGGCAATGTGATCCAGGTCGCTCCTCGCGAAGAAATAGCCGCCAAGGAAAAGATCGATCTGACGGCCCGCCAGGAAATTGGCGAACTGGAGGTGACCAGGACAGAAAGTTTCCAGCTTAGTTATGCCAAAGCCGCAGATATGGTGATTCTGCTAAAGAACAAGGATTCGGGGTTGCTGTCGAAGCGCGGTTCGGCAGTGTCGGACTTGCGCACCAACACATTGTTCGTGCAGGACGTTCCGTCGCGTCTCGAAGAAGTGCGCAATCTGATCCGGCAACTTGATGTAGCGGTGCGCCAGGTCATGATTGAAGCGCGTTTTGTCGCGGCGGGGGATTCCGTCAACCGCACCCTGGGCGGACGCCTGAGTTACACGGGCCCGGGATCTACCGTTGGAGGGGGCGGATTCGCAGGGCCGGCCGGCAACAGGGCGGCGCTTGGCACCGTAAACAATATGCCGGGTGCAAACTCGGGCATGGGCGGGGTGACGCTCAACCTGTTCAACGCGTCCGCCACCAAGGTGCTGACTCTCGAATTGACTGCCTCTGAACTCGATGGCTATACCAAGAATATCGCCAGCCCGCGCGTCCTGACGTCAGACAAGACTGCGGCAACCATTGAGTCCGGTGTCCAGATCCCGTATCAATTGGCAACCGGTTTCGGGGCAACCAGCATCGCCTTCGCGAATGCGGTGCTGGGACTTACCGTGACGCCGCAGATAACTCCCGATGATCGCATCGCCATGAAAGTCGTCGTGCACAACGATACTGTGGGCAGCATCTATTCCGGTGTGCCCAGTATCAATACCAATAAGGTGGAAACCCAAGCGGTGGTGGATAACGGGGGCACAGTGGTCATTGGCGGTATCTACACCCAGGATGACACGGAATCGAAACAGCAGATCCCGTTTCTCGGGGATATACCGGTGCTGGGATGGCTGTTTAAAAACGACAACTTGATCAAGACCAAGAAAGAATTGCTGGTGTTCATTACCCCCAAGATAGTGAAAGATTCACTGGGTATGAACTAAAAGCAGTTCGTGTTTGCAGAAAAGCCCGGCGATGCCGGGCTTTTCTTTTCTGGCCAAAACTTGGGATCGCCAAGTTCCGATACAATCACGGCATGGGCAACAAGATACAAAACAAGCGATTGTCGGGCAACATCATTCTGGTAGGGATGATGGGTGCTGGCAAAACGACGGTGGGCAAGCTTTTAGCGAAGCAACTCGGCAAGACATTCATCGACAGCGACGAGGAGATCCAGCGGCGCACCGGCGTCACCATTCCCCACATCTTCGATGTCGAGGGCGAGGCGGGATTCCGTTCGCGCGAAAGTTGTGTTATCCAGGATTTGCTCAAACTGGACAACATCGTTCTGGCGACAGGCGGCGGAGCGATACTCAGTGCAAACAATCGTCCCATGATGAAGCAGAATGGCGTAGTCGTGTATTTGAAAAGCAGCGTTCATGACCTGTGGCAGCGAACCCGGCACGACCACAATCGTCCGTTGCTGCAGACGGAAAATCCGCGAGCCAAGTTGCAGGAACTGCACGATTTACGCGATCCCCTATATACGGAAACCGCCGATGTGGTCATTCATACCGGGAAACAAAGCGTGCAGATCTTGCTGGAAAAACTCCAGCATAAATTGGAAAGCTTCAATCAAATGACAGAAAATGAAAAAGCGGTGCAGACTCTGAACGTCGAACTGGCGGAGCGCAGCTATTCCATCCATATCGGGAGCGGGTTGCTGGACAACGTCGAGTTACTGGTTTCCCATATTCCCCATAAGCGCGCTGTTATCGTAAGCAATACCACGGTTGCACCGCTGTATCTGCAAGGCCTGAGCGAAAAACTGGGCTCGAAAGGCGTGCAGGTTCAATCCATCATCCTGCCGGATGGCGAGCAATACAAGAACAGCGAGTCCCTGAACAGCATCTATGATGCCTTGCTCTCCGCGCGCAACGAGCGCAGCACGCCGCTCATCGCACTGGGCGGCGGAGTCATCGGCGACATCACCGGGTATGCGGCGGCAACCTATTTGCGCGGCGTTCCGTTCATCCAGATACCCACCACATTGCTGTCGCAAGTGGACTCCTCGGTTGGAGGAAAGACCGGCATCAATCATCCGCTGGGCAAGAATATGATCGGAGCGTTCTACCAGCCTCTTGTGGTATTGGCGGACACTGCCACGCTGAACACCTTGCCTGACAACGAGCTGCGCGCCGGAATCGCCGAAGTCATCAAGTACGGATTGATACGCGATCTGCCATTCCTGGAGTGGCTTGAAGCCAACATGGAAAAACTGCTGGCGCGAGATACCGATGCCCTGCAGTATGCCATTGCGCACAGCTGCCGTAACAAAGCCGAGGTGGTCGGTGCGGACGAGCGCGAAAGCGGTGAGCGTGCGTTGCTTAACCTCGGGCATACTTTCGGCCACGCCATTGAAAATGGCATGGGCTACGGCGTTTGGCTGCACGGCGAAGGCGTGGCGGCGGGAACGGTCATGGCAGCAGACCTTTCGCAACGTCTGGACTGGCTGAATACCGAAGATGTGCTGCGCGTGCGCAGACTGTTCGAACGTGCCGGGCTACCGGTAACTGGGCCCAGGCTGGGGGCCGAGAAATATCTGCAACTGATGGGGCTGGACAAAAAAGTGGAGGACGGCAAGATACGTTTCATACTGCTGAAGTCGCTGGGGAATGCCGTGATCACGAGCGATGTGCCCAAGCCGTTATTGGAACAAACGCTGGAGGCTTGCAGTGCCTGATCTAAAGCTCGCTATCTATGCGGTCAGCGTCAGCGCGCACGGCAGAAAGCATGCAGAGCCCGCACCGTCCGGGCGCAGCGAGTTTCAGCGTGACCGTGACCGCATCATCCATTCCGGCGCCTTCCGCCGGCTCGAATACAAGACGCAGGTTTTCGTCAATCATGAAGGCGATCTGTTCCGCACCCGTCTCACCCACAGCATTGAAGTCGCACAGATCGCCCGTTCCATCGCGCGGCGCCTGGCGCTGAACGAAGACTTGGTGGAAGCGGTATCGCTGGCGCATGACCTCGGCCATACGCCGTTCGGCCATGCCGGACAGGAGGCGCTTAACGCCTGCATGAAAGAGCATGGAGGCTTCGAACACAACCTGCAATCCTTGCGCGTGGTGGATGTGCTGGAGGAACGCTACGCTGCGTTCGACGGCCTGAACCTGTGTTTTGAAACGCGCGAAGGCATTCTGAAACACTGCTCCCCGGAACATGCGGCCCAATTGGGCACAGTGGGCGAGCGCTTCCTGCAAGGCCGCCGTCCCTCGCTGGAGGCTCAGATCGCCAACCTTGCCGACGAAATCGCCTATAACAACCATGACGTGGATGATGGCTTGCGTTCAGGACTCCTTACCCTGGAGCAGCTATCTTCAGTGCGCCTGTTTGCAAATCATCTGAGCGAAGTGCGCACAAACTATCCGAATCTTGCCGAACGTCGCGTGGTTCACGAAACGGTGCGTCGCATGATCAACACCCTGGTTACCGACCTCATCAGCCAGACCGAACTGAACATCAGCAAGCATGCGCCGCAAAGTGTGGATGACGTGCGCGCCGCCCCGCCGATCGTGGCTTTCAGCACAGAAATGCACGAGCTCAACCGCGAGCTTAAGGCCTTCCTGCGTACTCATTTGTACCGGCACTACCGTGTCATGCGCATGACAGCCAAGGCACGCCGCATCATCGGCGACCTGTTTAATGCGTTCTATGAAGATCCGCGACTGTTGCCACCCCAATTCAACCCGTCGGCAGAATCCGAGCGTTCCCGCGCAGTGGCCGACTACATCGCCGGAATGACGGATCGATATGCCATTCGGGAACACCGGCGCATCTTCGCCATAGAAGAGATCTGATCAGCAAGTTGCCCTCCACCCCCGGATTAAGGTAGCATTCCCGCCCTTTCGCATAAAAAATTGGAAGGCGGCACTAGCCGCTGTATTGTCGGATGATAGAGGTGAGGAGCAAGGTGAACAATTCTTCGTTGCCAGCGCAGCAGGGTCTATACGATCCGCGCAATGAACATGATGCATGTGGTGTCGGATTCGTCGCACATATCAAAGGTCTAGCAAGTCACGACCGCGTAAGCCAAGGGCTGCAAATATTGGAGAACCTGACGCACCGCGGTGCGGTCGGTGCCGATCCTTTGGCAGGCGACGGCGCCGGTATCCTGGTCCAGGTTCCGGATGCGTTCCTGCGCAAGGTGCTGGCCAAAGACAAAATCACGCTGCCGCCAACCGGAGATTACGGCGTAGGCATGCTGTTCCTGCCGCGCGAAACCAAGGCGCGTGCCGCCTGCGAAAAGGTCATCGCCGACAAGGTCAAGGCCGAGGGCCAAACGTTGCTCGGCTGGCGCGACGTGCCGGTGGACAACAGCGGTCTGGGAGAAAGCGTGAAGGCGGTCGAGCCTGTCGTGCGCCAGGTATTCATCGGTCGCGGAACGAAGACTGCAGATCAGGATGCTTTCGAGCGCAAACTGTTCGTCATCCGCAAGACTGCCGAACATGCGATCAATGTGCTGCCCAAAGGACAGGGCAAAGGGTTCTATATTCCTTCGATGTCGTCGCGCACCCTGGTCTACAAAGGCATGTTGCTGGCAGACCAGGTAGGCAAATACTTCCTCGATCTGCAGGATAAGGATCTGGTCAGCGCATTCTCGCTGGTGCACCAGCGTTTCTCCACCAATACCTTCCCCACCTGGAACCTGGCACACCCGTTCCGCATGATCGCTCACAATGGCGAGATCAACACCCTGCGCGGGAACGTCAACTGGATGGCTGCGCGCCATGCGGCGATGTCGTCCAAGTTCCTCGGCAAGGACCTCGAAAAACTGTGGCCGCTGATCGTCGAGAACCAATCCGACTCTGCCTGTTTTGACAACGCGCTGGAGTTGCTGGTGGCGGGCGGATATTCATTGCCGCACGCGATGATGCTGCTGATCCCCGAAGCCTGGGCCGGCAATCCGCTGATGGACGAAGAGCGCCGCGCGTTCTACGAATACCATGCCGCCCTGATGGAGCCGTGGGACGGCCCCGCAGCAGTGGCCTTTACCGACGGCCGCATGATCGGTGCGACGCTGGACCGTAACGGCCTGCGCCCGGCGCGCTACCTGATCACCGACGACGACGTGGTGCTGATGGCTTCCGAGATGGGCGTGCTGCCGATCCCGCAGAGCAAGATCATCAAGAAGTGGCGTCTGCAGCCCGGCAAGATGTTCCTCATCGACATGGAAGCCGGACGCATCGTGGACGACGCCGAACTGAAACACCAGATCGCCACTGCCAAGCCGTACCGCAAGTGGATCGAGCAATCGCGTTATATCCTCGACGATTTGCCCAAGGTTGCAGACAAGACGGCAGCGCAAATCGGCCTGCTGGATGCGCAACAGGCATTCGGCTACACGCAGGAAGACCTCAAGTTCATCATGTTGCCGATGGCGACCGCGGGCGAGGAAGCCACCGGTTCCATGGGCAGCGATGCTGCGCTGCCGGTGCTGTCGAACCGGAACAAGGTGCTGTACAACTACTTCAAGCAGCTGTTCGCACAGGTGACCAACCCGCCGATCGACCCGATCCGCGAAGAGATCGTGATGTCGCTCACCTCCTTCATCGGCTCCAAGCCCAACCTGCTCGGTGTCGACGAAACAAAGCCGGCCCCGCGTCTGGAAGTGCACCAGCCGGTGCTGTCGCATGAAGATGCAGCCAAACTGCACAGCATCGACAAGCTCACCAAAGGCAAATACAAATCCAAAGTGCTGGACCTCACTTATCCGGTGAAGAACGGCGCTGCGGGCTGCGAAGCTGCCATCAAAGCTTTGTGCAAAGAAGCCGACAAGGCTGTGGCCGCCGGTTTGAATGTCCTGATCCTTTCCGACCGGGCGCTGGATGAAAAGCGCGTGGCAATTCCCGCCCTGCTGGCAACCGCCGCAGTACACCATCATCTGGTGAAAGCAGGATCGCGTACCAGCACCGGTCTGGTGGTGGAAACCGGTTCGGCGCGCGAAGTGCACCACTTCGCCCTGCTCGCCGGCTATGGCGCGGAGGCGGTGTATCCGTGGCTGGCCTACGACAGCCTCGCCGCACTGGAACTGCCGGCCGGCTTGGCAGTGAAGGATGCGCAGAAACGCTTCGTGAAAGCGATCAACAAGGGTCTGCTCAAGGTGATGTCCAAGATGGGCATTTCCACTTACCAATCCTACTGCGGCTCGCAAATCTTCGAAGCCATCGGTCTCAACAGCGATTTCATCGGCAAATACTTCCCCGGAACCGCAACGCAGATTCAGGGCATTGGTCTCAAGGAAGTCGCGGAAGAAGCCGTACGCATCCATCTGTCGGCATTCGGCAACGATCCGGTGCTGGTAAACATGCTGGATGCGGGCGGTGAATATGCGTGGCGTACACGCGGCGAAGAACACACCTGGACGCCGGAATCCATCGCCAAATTGCAGCATGCGACACGTTCCAATAATGCCGCGACGTATAAGGAATATGCCAAGCTCATCAACGACCAAACCCAGCGCCAGATGACATTGCGCGGTTTGTTCGAGATCAAGCCGCTGGGCAAGGCAGTACCGCTGGATGAGGTCGAACCGGCCAAAGAGATCGTCAAGCGTTTCGCCACCGGCGCGATGTCGCTGGGCTCTATCTCGACCGAGGCGCATACCACGCTGGCCATCGCCATGAACCGCATCGGCGGCAAATCGAATACCGGCGAAGGTGGCGAAGATCCCAACCGTTTCAAGGTGCTGCACGGCGGCGAGAAACTGTCTGACATCATAGGCAAGCACCGCATCGAGGCCGACCACACCATGAAGGCGGGCGACTCGTTGCGTTCGCGCATCAAGCAGGTTGCGTCGGGTCGTTTCGGTGTTACCGCTGAATACCTGGCCAGTGCAGACCAGATCCAGATCAAGATGGCACAGGGTGCGAAGCCCGGCGAAGGCGGCCAGTTGCCCGGAAGCAAAGTGTCTGAATACATCGGCAAACTGCGGCACTCGGTGCCCGGCGTCGGCCTGATTTCGCCGCCGCCGCACCACGACATCTATTCCATCGAGGATTTGGCGCAACTCATCCACGACCTGAAGAATTCCAATCCTTCCGCTTCTGTTTCCGTGAAGCTGGTATCGGAAGTCGGCGTGGGTACCGTGGCTGCCGGCGTGTCCAAAGCCAAAGCCGACCACATCGTGATCGCCGGCTTTGACGGCGGTACCGGCGCATCGCCGCTGTCGTCCGTGAAGCATGCGGGTACGCCCTGGGAACTGGGGCTGGCCGAAGCGCAGCAGACTCTGGTGCTGAACCAGTTGCGTGGCCGTATCGGCCTGCAAGTGGACGGCCAGTTGAAGACCGGTCGCGATGTGCTGATCGGCGCGCTGCTTGGTGCCGACGAGTTCGGTTTCGCGACCGCGCCGCTGGTGGTCGAGGGTTGCATCATGATGCGCAAGTGTCACCTCAACACCTGCCCGGTCGGCGTTGCCACGCAGGATCCGGCACTGCGCAAGAAATTCACTGGCCAGCCGGAACACGTCGTGAACTACTTCTTCTTCGTAGCCGAAGAAGTGCGCGAACTGATGGCGCAGATGGGCATCCGCAAGTTCGACGACCTGATCGGACGCAGCGACCTGCTCGACATGCGCAAAGGCATCACGCACTGGAAAGCCAAGGGACTGGATTTCTCCAAGGTGTTCCATCAGTGCGACATGCCTGCGAGCGTATCGCGCCACCACACCGAGGAGCAGGACCACGGTTTGGAGCATGCCCTGGACAACGATCTGATCGCACAATCCAAGGAAGCCCTGGATGCAAAACGCGTGGTGAGCATCGAAACCACGATACGCAACGTCAATCGCACCGTTGGCACCATGTTGTCGCATGAAGTCGCCAAACGTCACGGCAACGCGGGACTGCCCGATGACACCATCCGCGTGAAACTGGTCGGCACGGCGGGCCAGAGCTTCGGCGCGTTCCTGGCGCACGGCATCACCTTCCAGCTGGAAGGCGAAGGCAACGACTACGTGGGCAAGGGCCTGTGCGGCGGACGCATCATCGTCAAGCCGTCCGACGACAGCAAACTGGTGGCCGAGGACAACATCATCGTCGGCAACACCGTGCTATACGGCGCGACGGCTGGTGAAGTCTTCTTCCGCGGCGTGGCAGGCGAACGTTTCGCGGTGCGCAACTCCGGCGCGATCGCCGTGGTGGAGGGCGTGGGCGACCACGGTTGCGAATACATGACGGGCGGCATGGTGGTGGTGCTGGGGCAGACCGGCCGCAATTTCGCGGCGGGCATGTCCGGCGGCGTGGCTTATGTACTGGATGAAGACGGCACGTTCCCGCAGCGCTGCAACATGTCCATGGTGCAACTGGAAGCGGTCCCCGAAGAAGTGGCTGCCAGCGAAACCGGCGAAGTGGAGGCGCATGGCCGCGTGCACTTCAATCACCTGAACAAGGCGGATGAAGCGGTCCTGCGCAGCAAGATCGAAAAGCACCTGCGCTACACTGGCAGCGCCCGCGCCAGACACATACTGGATAACTGGAAAACCTATCTACCAAAATTCGTGAAGGTCATGCCGACCGAATATCGTCGTGCGTTGCTTGAAATTGCGGCGCAGCAAAAGGAGGCCGCATAATGGGCAAGCCAACCGGTTTCATGGAGTTTCAGCGCGTCAGCGAAGGTTACGCGCCGGTTGAACAAAGAGTAAAGACCTATCACGAGTTCGTTGCGCATCTGACCGATGCCGAAGCCAAGCAGCAGGGCGCACGCTGCATGGATTGCGGCATCCCGTTCTGCAACAACGGCTGTCCGGTCAACAACATCATTCCCGACTGGAACGACCTGGTGTACCGCGGCAACTGGAAGGAAGCGCTGGAAGTCTTGCACTCGACCAACAACTTCCCTGAAGTGACAGGCCGCATCTGCCCCGCCCCGTGCGAGGCGGCGTGCACCCTGAACATCAACAACGACGCGGTCGGCATCAAGTCCATCGAGCACGCCATCATCGACAAGGGCGGCGAGAACGGCTGGGTGGTGCCGCAACCCGCGAAGAAAAAGACCGGCAAGAAAGTTGCCGTGGTGGGCTCCGGCCCTGCAGGCTTGGCAGCCGCGCAGCAACTTGCGCGTGCAGGCCATGCAGTCACCGTGTTCGAGAAAAACAGCCGCATCGGCGGTTTGCTGCGTTACGGCATTCCCGACTTCAAGCTGGACAAACGCCTGATCGATTGGCGCATGGCACAACTGGCCGCCGAAGGCGTGAAGTTCCAGACCAACACATTCGTCGGCAAAGAGGCACCGGGCAAGGGCATCGCCAACGATGCGACGAAAACCGTCAGCCCGAAGGAACTGCAGAAGGAATTCGACGCGGTGATCCTGGCAGGTGGTTCCGAACAGCCGCGCGACCTGCCGGTTCCGGGGCGTGAATCGGGGGGCGTGTACTACGCGATGGAATTCCTAGTTCCGCAAAACAAGGAAAACGCGGGCGGAGCCAAGGTCTCGATCAATGCTGCCGGAAAGCACGTCGTCGTCATCGGTGGCGGCGATACAGGTTCCGACTGCGTTGGCACCTCCAATCGTCACGGTGCCGCTTCGGTCACGCAGATCGAAGTGATGCCGCGCGCACCGGACCAGGAGAACAAGCCGCTGACCTGGCCGAACTGGCCGTTCAAGCTGCGCACCTCCAGTTCGCATGAAGAAGGTTGCGAGCGCGACTGGGCGATTTCAACAAAGGAATTCGTCGGCGAGAACGGCGTGCTCAAGGCGATCAAGGCGGTACGTGTCGAGTTCAAGGAAGGCAAGATGGTCGAGATCGCGGGCAGCGAATTCGAGCTCAAGGCCGACCTCGTGTTCCTCGCGATGGGCTTCACCAATCCGTTGGCACAGGTGCTGGATGCGTTCGGCGTGGAGAAGGACGCGCGCGGCAACGCGAAGGCGACCACGGATGGCGCAGGCTGCTACCAGACCAACGTGAAGAAAGTATTTGCGGCGGGCGATATGCGCCGCGGCCAATCGCTGGTGGTGTGGGCTATTCGCGAAGGCCGTCAGGCAGCGCGTGCTGTGGATGAGTTCCTGATGGGCAGTTCGGTGCTGCCACGCTAAGCAAACCGGCTGTAGCAATACTTGCCTATTGGGATAACCAACTGACGCACAGGCCTGCCCTTCGGTCGGATGGTTATCCTCTTCCTTGTTATACGCTCCCAGTATGTACGGCAGCTTTTACGACTCGCCGAACCGGTTTCAAGTGATCCGCCCCTAAATAGCCAAACTGAAATGCAGGAGCGAAATGAATGGCCAGAAAATTCATTGATGAGCTGCCGGCAACGAAGACTCTCCTGTTAAGAGCGACCCCAATCCTCAGCACGACAAACATTCCAAAATGCGCCGCGCTGATTTCAGCGATGGCGTTATTGCTGATTGGCGGAGCCGGATGTTCGAGTGCACCTGGCAACGCTGGCGCCCGGGTATGGCCTGCCGGGAATCCGAATGGCACTTGCAGGCCGGGCATCCCCTCGGACGGCCAGCCGGTCGACACGTCGATACCGACGACCGTGGTGGGAAACGGTGCACCGGAGAGTTGCACATACGCAAAACTCAATAGCGCGGTTGAGAGAGGCGGGATCATTACATTCGATTGTGGTGCCAGCCCCGTGACCATACCGGTGACAGCGACGCTGAATATCCAGATCGACCGGGACACCGTCGTCGATGGCGGGCGGAAGGTGACGCTCGACGGCCGGAACCTGGTTCGCATCATGAGTTTTGACAGCCCCGACTTTCAGGCGAACGAACACAGGCTGACCCTGCAACACATCGCCCTGATCAACGGCAAAACGACTCCGACCGCAGCGATTCCGGTTGCGCCTTTCCCGTGCTCCCAGGGTTGGAATGATGGCGAAGGCGGCGCAGTCTATATGCAGGACGGTAACCTGACCGTTATAGATTCAGTCTTCACCGGCAATCAGGGTGCCCCCTTGGGCCCGGACACCGGCGGCGGTGCAATTTATGTAATGGCTAGCAAGCATGGGGCGCTGATCGTTGGGAGCACCTTCAACAAGAACGCTGCCAGCAATGCCGGAGCAGTGGGCGCGCTGCACGCGGACTTGCGCATTTATAACAGTCTGTTCAGCCAGAACACTGCCGTTGGCAATGGGGCGAACAACAATATTCCGGCCAAGTGTTCGGTGATCAACAACAATCAGAACGAAATCGGCTCGGGCGGCAACGGCGGAGCGATCTACAGCGACGGCACGTCGGTCAATGTACTGCTCTGCGGCGACAAGATTGTGGGTAACAGCGCCGGCGTAAAGGCATATGGTGGCGGCCTGTTCTTTACCAGCAACAACATGCAGGGAACGCTTTCCATCATCGATACCGAAATGACCGGCAATACCGGAGGTTACTGGACCGTCGTATCGACAGGAACAACCAGGGATGCAGGCACTGCGGTCGGTACCAACTGCAAGACCCTTTCCATACGGGATTCAACCTTGCAGGGGTTGCCATAACTGGCTGTCAGGTGAAAGCATGCCGTCAAGCAATCTCCGCCATATCCACTATCGGGGAATGGTGTATGACGGGCGGCAGGCCTGTTTGTGTATAATCCGGGGTTCCGCTGCACAGAACAAGACCGAGCAGGCGCCGATGACAGAGTCCAGGCGCCGGAATGAGAACAGTATGAACTTCAAAGTAAAGAACGATACCTTCCTGCGTGCCCTGCTGCGCCAGCCGACCGAGTACACCCCGTTGTGGATGATGCGCCAGGCCGGGCGTTACCTGCCGGAGTATTGCGCCACCCGCAAACGCGCGGGCAGCTTCCTCAATCTGTGCAAGAGCCCGGACTTGGCCACGGAAGTGACCCTGCAGCCGCTGGAGCGCTTCCCACTGGATGCGGCCATCCTGTTTTCAGACATCCTGACCGTGCCGGACGCAATGGGTCTGGGGCTGTACTTTTCCGAAGGCGAAGGCCCGAAATTCGAGCGACCGCTGAACACCGAGGCCGCGATCAAGGCGCTGCGCGTGCCGGATATCGGGACCGATTTGAAGTATGTCACCGACGCCGTGTCGCAGATCCGCAAGGCGCTGGACGGAAGCGTGCCGCTGATCGGCTTTACCGGCAGCCCGTGGACGCTTGCCTGTTACATGGTAGAAGGTGCCAGCAGCAGCGAATACACCAAGGTGAAGACCCTGATGTACAAAGAACCGAAGCTGATGCACCACATCCTCAGCGTGACTGCGGATGCCGTGACCGCTTACCTGAATGCGCAGATCGAAGCGGGCGCGCAAGCCGTGATGATCTTCGATTCCTGGGGCGGAGCCCTGTCGCACGCGGCTTATCACCAATTCTCGCTGCCCTATATGCAGCGCATCGTGCAGGGGCTGAAGCGCGAGCATGACGGCGTGAAGGTTCCCAGCATCGTGTTCACCAAAGGCGGCGGCCTGTGGATCGAGAGCATCGCCGACATCGGTTGCGATGCGGTCGGACTGGACTGGACCATGGACATCGGCGTGGCGCGGCAGAAGGTCGGCCACAAGGTCGCCCTGCAGGGCAACCTCGATCCGAACGTCCTGTTTGCCACGCCGGAAGTCATTCGCGACGAAGTGGAAAAGATACTGACCAGCTATGGATACGGCGGCGGGCATGTGTTCAACCTGGGGCACGGGATCTCGCAATACACCGACCCGGACAATGCTGCTGCGCTGGTGCAGGCAGTGCATGAGTTGAGCAAAAAATATCATTAAGAATCAAGCCCGGGCTTTAGCCTTATAAACAGCTGGATTTTTACCCGGAGGCCACGGAGCGATTTTTCCGTGGCTTTTTTGTTTTTCACATAAGCGATTGTTTTTTAAAGAGCTATACGCCTGAACAGAATTTGGGCGACAGAAAAAAACCGTATATACAATTAGGAGTTAGCCTGATTATCGGGCAGTTGCCCACATAGTTATCCACAGCTTATGTGCATAAGAAAAAATCCCCAATTGGCTCAAGCGGATTAGCTAAACTTCACAGAATTCACCAGAGAATCTTTCCATAAAATGCCCATCATTCGCGTCGCGCTGGACGTGCCCTTGTCAACACTTTTCGATTATTTCGTGAGTGCTGACACGCCGCTCGGAATCGGGCAGCGGGTGCTCGTCCCGTTCGGGCGCAAACAGATGCTCGGTGTGGCGATGGAATGGGTCCAGGATTCAGCACTTGCTGCGGACCGGATCAAACCGGTAAGCAAAGTGCTGGACGACGTGCCGCCATTGCCGGAAGAACTGCTGACCCTGCTGCGTTTTTGCAGCGACTATTACCACTATCCCCTCGGTGTCACGGTACTCGCCGCCTTGCCGACACGCTTGCGTGCGATCGAGCCGATCGTACTGAAGCAAGCGCTGGATTACACGCTGAGTGCCTCGGGCAGGACGCTGGATGTGGCTACGCTGCCCAAGCGGCGCGTGGTGCAGCAACGCATCCTGCAGGCCCTGCGGCAGGCGCCGCTCAGCGGAGCGCAGTTGCGCAGCCTGTCGCCCAGCGCGCCGACTGCACTGAAGTCGCTACTGGAGGCGGGCTGGGTAGAAACCTTTACGGCGGAATCGCGCGCCACGCATACCTTCAACAATGCGCATGCACTCACTATCGAACAGCAGCAAGCCGTGGATGCCGTCACGCAACAAAAAGGCTACGGTTGCTTCCTGCTGCACGGCATCACCGGCAGCGGCAAGACCGAGATCTACGTACACCTGATGCACGAAATGTTGCAGAGGGGCGGGCAAGTACTTCTGCTGGTGCCCGAGATCAATCTCACGCCGCAACTGGAGAACTATTTCCGCAGCCGCTTCCCCGATGTCGACCTGGTCAGCCTGCACAGCGGCCTCGCCGACGGCGAACGTGCGCAGAACTGGCTCAAGGCGCAGTCAGGTGAAGCGCGCATCGTGCTGGGCACGCGCCTTTCCGTGTTCACGCCGCTGCCCAAGCTGAGCCTCATCCTCGTGGACGAAGAACACGACCCCTCGTTCAAGCAACAGGACGGCCTGCGCTACTCGGCGCGCGACGTGGCGATTTTCCGCGCCAACCAGCGCGGCGTACCTATCGTACTCGGTTCCGCCACGCCCTCGCTGGAGAGCTGGTACAACGCGCAGAGCGGGCGCTACAAGTTGTTGAAGCTCACGCAGCGCGCCGTGCAGCCTGCGACCCTGCCCGTCGTGCGCTGCATGGATATCACCAAACTGCCGTTGCAGGACGGACTGAGTGAGCCCCTGCTCGCCGCCATCGAGGCGCGCCTGCAACGCAAGGAACAAAGCCTCATCTTCATCAACCGCCGCGGCTATGCGCCGGTGCTGATGTGCACTTCCTGCGGCTGGCTGTCCGAGTGCAAGCACTGCGCGGGCAAGCTGGTGCTGCACCAGAAAGACCGCAGCTTGCGCTGCCACCACTGCGGCGCACAGCAGCGCGTGCCGCATGCCTGCCCCACCTGCGGCGATGCCGACCTCAAGCCGGTCGGCATCGGCACACAGCGTCTGGAAGAAACATTGCAAGGCCGTTTTCCCGAAGCCCGCATCCTGCGCGTGGACCGCGACAGCACACGCAACAAGGGTGCATGGAACGTGATGCGCAAGCAGATCCATGACGGCGAGGCCGACATCCTGATCGGCACGCAGATGCTGGCCAAAGGCCACGACTTCCCCAACCTCACCCTGGTTGGCGTCATCAACCCGGACGGTGCGCTCTACAGCGCCGACTTCCGCGCCTCGGAAAAACTCTTCGCCCAGCTCACCCAGGTCGGGGGCCGCGCCGGGCGCGCCGACAAGGCGGGCGAAGTCATCGTGCAGACCGCCTTCCCCAACCATCCGCTGTTCCAGGCCCTGCGCGCGCACGACTTCGAGATATGGGCGCAGACCCTGCTGGCCGAGCGCCAGATGGCCGGCTTCCCGCCGTTCGTGTTCCAGGCGCTGCTGAGCGCGGAAGGCAAGCAGGAAAGCGATGCCTACAACTTCCTCAAGCAGGCGCGTAGCGCGGCGCAGGAACTGCACATGCCGGTCGAGGTGTACAGCGTCGTCCCCGCCGCCATGCCCAAGCGCGCCAACCATTACCGCGCGCAACTGCTGGTGCAGGCTGACAAGCGCAAGGCGCTGGGGGAATTCTTGCGGGCTTGGAAGCCGACGCTGGATGCGTTGCCTGCGAGCAAGTTGAGGTGGGTGCTGGATGTTGATCCGATGGAGTTTTGAGGCTGGAAAATGTTTGACGTAACGCCGCTTTGATTGAATTGAATGTCGTGCTATGGTCTGCGCGGCCCAAAATCTCAAGGAGATTAGAATGCTGTATCAGGGTATACGGAAGACTGTTCCAGAATATACGGCATTATTGCCATCTACTTTACGCTAGTCAGCATGAAAATCGTCGAGACTTCAAACATGGTGGCGGCCCAAACAACGCCACACGGTTTTTGGCGGTTCTCGGCCAACTACTTGCTTGCGGCGAGAATAGTTGAAGTAAAGATTTACGAAGAAGGTCAATTGTTTTTCCCCACGCTTCAGCTATATGGGATTGCCATCGAGCTTGCCTTGAAGGCATTTCTTCTTAAGCGCGGCTTGACCTTAAACGAAGTTCGTTCCTTGTCACACAATCTCTCGAAAGCTTTGGCTCTCGCAAGGCGACATAAACTTGGTAGAGAGGTAAAACTTGACCGTCGTGAAATAGCAGCCATTCAAATACTCGACATTAACTATTCGAATCATCGGCTGCGATACATTGTGACGGGTCCTACCAAAACACCTCAGCTCGTGTACATAGAGCGCGCTGCGAAAAGCCTCGTTATTGGTCTCGAGTTTTTGTGCACTGGCACCAAGGGTAGGTTAGATCATGCTGTCCAACCTTACAGTTGAGCAGGCGATGCGCGATAAAGCCGCGCAGCGCCTCTCACTTCCTCGTTAGGTGCCATTCCCTAAACAGTTATGGAAACATTCATCTATGCTGTTGCGATCCTGGCTGTATCGGTGGTGTGCTACGGAGTGTGCCGCCTATTCGGGTGCAGCCCAAAGTTCAAGACGGTCAGTTACGTCATCGCTAACATCATTTTTTTCGTTCCTCTCGTGGCAGTTGGCCTGCTTCTGTTTGCGGGTTTAACCGCAGTAGCGATTGCTGTTATCGCGTTCCTGCTACGCACCACAGGAACCTTGGCCGTTGTTACAGGTTGGAGATTTTGGAAATTACTGCCCGACTGGGCTTGGTTCATTGCAGCAGTTTTGGTTGCCTACCTTACCTTTATGTTATATGGGTGGCGCGGCGAGATCGCCCGATGGCGCGCGCGCCGCAAATCAAAGGCATCGCAATAGTCGGGTAGGGTGGGCACGTTTCATGTGCCCACGCGGTAACTTCATCATATTGGCACCACCGCGTGGGCAATAAATTGCCCACCCTACAAATGCACGTTTTTGTTGGATTCCGATAAATAATTTCAATCGTCGCTCGGCACTTCGCAATCCGGGATGTCAGCCCAATCCGGCGCATATAAACCTTCTCTCACATATCGATGTATGGTCGAATACGGCCAGTCTGCGGGGTGGCGTGCATGTCCGTGCTTGACTGGATTGAAATGGATGTAATCGATGTGGCGGGCAAAATCATCTTCGTTACGGATTTCATGTTCCCAGAATCGCCGCTGCCATATCGTGGACTCGCGGTGTTGGTTTTTCGAAGAATTCATCTATTCGTCACGCCGAAAATCCACGCAAGCGATCGAAACAGCGCGCAGGATGGGTTGAGCAACGCGATACCCATCGTTCTTTGTGATGGATATCCTTCGTCAACCCATCTACGTACTTGGAAATCAAAGGTGTCGTGTTCGAAATACTTTTTCAAACCAATTTTCTTGCTTACTCACCCCTTCACACGCAGGAAAAAGGAGGCAGGTTTATTTATCGCCGCCGAAAGTGAAGGATAAATCGATCCTCTTCAATTCTTTATTCCTGGCTATAACGGGCGATCCATTCCTTTATGAGGCTGTATGCAACCGCCAGCAAAATGGGACCAATAAAGATGCCGACGAAACCGAAGGCGAGCACCCCGCCCAAGACGCCAAACAAGCCAAGAATATATGGCAGGTTGCTGGAACGACTGATGAGAATAGGTTTCACGACGTTATCCACGCTGCTGATCAGGAAAAATCCCCAAAGCAGCATGAATATCCCCCAACCCGCTTCTCCCTGATAGAAAAGCCAGACGGCTGCCCCGCCCCATATCAGCAGGGGTCCCACGGGAATCAGGGAAAACAGGAAAGTGAACACACCGAGCAGCAGCGCTGCCGGTACACCCGCGATCACAAAACCGATGGTGGCGACCACGCCCTGCGCAAGTGCGGTACCCAATAACCCGTACATGACACCCCGCACCGTGCCGTTGATGATGTCGAGGATATTTTCGGCATGACTACCGACCAGGCGAGCCATTGCCACATTAACGAAACCCGCCAAAGCCGTTCCTTCACGATAAATGAAGAAACTGATGAATGCCGCCAGACTCATTTCCATGACACCTTGCCCCAGCATGATGCCGCCTGCCAGCAGATAGATCCTGGCGGGTTCCAGCAAACGCTGCTCCAGATTGGCCAATTCGGCCTGGCTGGTGGCAACCAGCTGCCAATAGGCATCGGCTGATTTGCCGACCAGCGGCATTTCTTTTAACCAGGCAGGAGGCGCTGGCGGACCGTTTTCTACGACTTGTTTCAGCGCATTGTAAAAAGCCGTGACGTTGTCCGCCATGTTATATGCCACCAGTGCCAACGGCAGGATGACCAACAGGGTCAGCGATAGCGTCATCGTCAAGGCGGCCATGTTTCGCCTGTCCTTGAACTTGCGCAACAACCAGAGGTAAAGCGGCCAGGTCGAAACGCATACCACCGCGGCAAGCAACGTCGCGGTGAGGAACGGCTTCAGCACCAAAAAGCAGCCTCCCACCAGTAAAATCACGACGGCGAGTTGCGCGAAATGTTCGAAGCGTTTATCCACGGAATGGTACTCCATTGATGGCCGGATGAACCTGCCGATGAAACTATCATATCCGCATCCCCGCCCACCATGTATCAATTTCCGACCCGATGTAGAGCAACGGCAGGGCACCAAGGCAAAAGCAATTTTTAATCTTTTAGCCCGGGGCCGGTGGTTTTGGTTACACCAAATAAAAGCGGCGTAGTCGACTTGTTTCTTCAAACCAGGCTCGTTGGATATTCAATAATTAAAGGAGTGAGCAAATCGTGCTGTCGCCGGATATGAAACATACCTATCCCACAAAGCCCATCGTTAGGCGTTCCGCAGGCAATATGGCTGTAGTATGCCGTTCTTTCTCGGCTTGCAAGCCATATGCCTGAACATGCCCGTCCCGCTGGGCTTCACGGCGAGGTGGCAAAAATATCGCCCGCCACGCTCTCGCGCTGCAGGGCTACAATGCCACCCTGACAGGAGCCTGGACACCATGACGATAGAACCAAAATTTCTGGAATCCCTCACCGCGATCACCGGCCGCGACGGCGTACTGACCGGCGCAGATGCAGCACCCTACGGCAAAGACTGGCGCGGCCGCTACGCAAACGAGGCGCTGGCCGTGGTGTTCCCTTCCGATACGCAGCAGGTCAGCGCGGTGGTGAAACTGTGCGCGGCGAACAGGATCTCCATCGTGCCGCAGGGCGGCAACACCAGTTTGTGCGGCGGCTCGGTGCCGCTGGCGGGACCAATTCCGCAGATCGTGATCAACCTCTCGCGCATGAACCGCGTCCGTGCCATTGATCCCACCAACTACACCATGACCGTGGAAGCAGGCTGCAAGCTGGAGTCGTTGTATGCGGCACCGGAAGCGGCGGATCGCTTGTTCCCGCTGGGGCTGACCGCGGTCGCGCCGCATTGCGAGATCGGCGGCAACCTTTCCACCAATGCGGGCGGCATCAACGTGCTGCGTTACGGCACTGCGCGCAATCTCGTGCTGGGGCTGGAAGTGGTGTTGCCGGACGGGCGAATCTGGGACGGGCTGCGCAGCCTGCGCAAGGACAATACCGGTTACGACCTCAAGCAGTTGTTCATTGGTGCGGAAGGCACGCTGGGCATCATCACTGCTGCCGTGCTCAAGCTCTTTCCGCGTCCGAAGTCGGTGGCGACGGCCTGCATCGCGGTGCGCGACCCAGCCGCAGCGGTGGAGTTGCTGGCGCACCTGCGTGCGAACTGCGGCGATACGATCGATGCCTTCGAGTTCATTTCGCGCTCGTGCCTGGACCTCGTGTCCAAACACATTCCCGAGACCAGTGAGCCTTTCGCCACCAGGCATGAATGGCTCGTCATCACGCGCCTGGCCGATGTGCTGCCCGCACCGCTGGATGCAGCCTTGCGCTATGCGCTCAACTCCTTCGGCAGCGGCATCATCGAGTTCGAGGTCACCACCAACAAGGACGATGCCGAGCGTTGGTGGAAACTGCGCAAGAACATCGCCGAGGCGCAAAAAAGGGAAGGCCTCAGCATCAAGCACGATATCTCGGTGCCGATCAGCCGTGTGGCGGAATTCATCGAACAGGCGAGCGACTCATTGCGCAAGGCGTTTCCCGGTGTCCGCATCGTCGCCTTCGGCCATATGGGCGACGGCAACATCCACTACAACACCTCCATGCCGGACGCCGCGCAAAACAAGATGTTCCTCGAACAGCACGAGAAAGAAGTGCACCACATCGTGTATGAATTTGTGGCGAAATTGCAGGGCAGCATTGCCGCCGAGCACGGGCTGGGCCAGCTCAAGCGCGAGGAGGTCACTCACTACAAGAGCGAACTGGAGCTGGAACTGATGCGCAGCATCAAGAACACCCTGGATCCGCACGGGCTGATGAATCCGGGGAAAGTGATATAGAACACCAGGTCACATCAAGGTATCGCAATTCAACTCAAGGAGATGTGCAATGGCAAACCAACCCGAAATCACCAACATGGCCCTGTTCTGCGATTTCGAGAACGTGGCGCTGGGCGTGCGCGACGCCAAGTACGCGCAGTTCGACATCAAGAAGGTGCTGGAACGCCTGCTGCTCAAGGGCAGCATCGTGGTCAAGAAAGCCTATTGTGACTGGGATCGCTACAAGGAATTCAAGGCCACCATGCACGAGGCCGCCTTCGAGTTGATCGAGATCCCGCATGTGCGCCAATCGGGCAAGAACTCCGCCGACATCCGCATGGTCGTCGATGCGCTCGACCTCTGCTATACCAAGGCCCACGTCGACACCTTCGTCATCATCAGCGGCGATTCGGATTTTTCGCCGCTGGTGTCCAAGCTGCGCGAGAACAACAAATACGTGATCGGTATCGGCGTGAAGGATTCCACTTCCGATTTGTTGAGCGCCAACTGCGACGAGTTCATCTTCTACGATGACTTGGTGCGCGAGCAGGAAGCCAAAAAGAAGCAGGCCGCCAAGAAGGCACCCGCCAAGGTAAAGGCGAAACCGGCCGAAGCCAAAGGCGAAGACGACAAGCGGCAAGAGGCTTTGGATTTCCTGGTCGAAACCGTCGAGGGACTGATCTCGGAGCGCGGCTCGGACGAAAAGATCTGGGGCTCGATGGTCAAGACCACGATGCAGCGACGCCGACCCGGTTTCAATGAGTCATTCTATGGCTATCGCTCGTTCAGGGAGCTGGTGGAAGATGCGCAGAGTCACAAACTGCTGCAACTGCTGCGCGACGAGAAATCGGGGCAATACACCATACGGCTGGCTGCGGTGGAGTGATCAAGGGCAGGGTGGCACTAGCTGCACAAATTGGAATTTCGGGCATACAGGCTTATTGCTGATTTCGTAAGCCGTATGAAAAGCGATGGTGCCGTTCTGCGGCAGTGAAATATCAGGTCTGAATGTGATGCAATCATCTCTAATGCGTTATGCGGGTTCAATGCCCGCTTTCCCCAAATGAATGCACGTGCCGACGAAGGCGGCCTGATCCGGGCGATGCCGCTGGTGTTTGTCCTGCTCTGGAGCACCGGCTTTATCGTGGCGCGCTATGGCATGCCACTCGCCCCGCCCATGACCTTCCTGGCGTTACGTTATGCCTTTTCCATCCTTTGCCTGCTTCCCTGGGTCGTGCTGGCCGGCATCTCGTGGCCAAGGGTGCGCGCGCAGTGGTTTCATCTGTCAGTCAGCGGTGTGCTGATGCATGGCGGTTATCTTGGCGGGGTATGGGCCGCCGTCAAGGCTGGCATGGGTTCGGGATTGATTGCGCTGATCGTCGGTTTGCAACCGGTGCTGACCGCATTCTGGTTATCTTCCACCGGCAATCACGTCACACGACGGCAGTGGGCCGGACTGCTACTGGGCTTTGCTGGGCTGGTACTGGTGGTGTCGCGCAAATTCGGGGCGGGCGGCGAAGCAACGCTCTTCAATCTTTCCTTGGCCGTCTTTGCACTCCTTAGCATCACCACAGGGACGCTATACCAGAAACGATTCGTGACGCCTTGCGATGTGCGCAGCGCCAATACGGTGCAGCTCTTGGCCGCCCTGATCGTCACACTGCCGTTGGCGCTGCTCGAAGCCGAGCCCGTACGCTGGAATGCAGAGTTCATCGGTGCGATGGCCTGGTCGGTGCTGGTCCTGACGGTGGGGGCGAGTTCGCTGCTATATATGCTGATCCATCGCGGCGCGGCGACTACCGTGACCAGCCTCCTGTATCTCGTGCCCCCTACTACGGCGTTGATGGCCTGGGTGCTGTTCTCCGAGCCGATTACACCAGTGACCCTGGTGGGCACCGCCCTTACCGCACTGGGTGTGAGCCTGGTGGTCAAGGCAGCGCGCTGACGGAACCGGGCGATGCGGAGTTAGGGCTGCTTCTGCTCAATCCGTGTCGCCAGGACGGCGTCCGGCCAGTTGCACCAGCTTATGCACGGCAACATAAACCAGCAACACCACCGCCAGGCTGGACAGGAATCCCGCCAATACATCGGCCGGGAAATGCGCGCCCAGGCTGCTCCTGGAAATCCCGACCCACAATACGAAGACCGCACCTGCCATGCGCCACCTGCGCTGGAGCACGGGCCACAGGCTGGCCACGACCAGCATGGCGAAGGATGAATGGCCGCTGGGCAGGCTATGGTGGTATTCCGGAGTGCCGACGATATTCACCGTGCCTGCCGGCAACGCCAGCGGGGGGCGCGGGAAGTCCAGCAGCGGCTTGAGGAACCCCAGCAGCAGGCCGTCCAGCAGATAGGCGACGCTGAACACGGCGATCACGGACATCCAGCGCGTCACTTGCAGGCGGTAGTGCTGATGATCCTGATCCGGCCTGTGCACCATAATCAACGCGATCAGCGTCAGCAAACAAAGGTAGGGTGTGAAAAGGTTGTGATCGCCCAGCGCGGTGCCAAGCAGCATGACCCGGTCCAGCCATTCGAAGCGGATGTCGTTGATGGCATGGAACAGCCAGACGTTGGCCCCACCCCAGTCGTAAAGGAACTCCTTCATGGTGGTTGCCTGCCTAGACGCTCAGTGCCCATCCCCACATCGCCAGGCCGCCGGCGGCAGAAACTGCAGCTACGGCGAACAGCCATCTCTTGCGAGTCAATACCGTGATGGAAGCCAGGGAGATGGCGATCTGTATCAGCGTCATGGATTGCGCCAGCTTGTGGTGAGGATGCATGGCGTGTTCGCTTTCCTCATTGGCCTTTTCGGATTCCGCTTCCAGAGCCTCGGCTTTGGCCTTGATCTCCTTTTTGTCGTTCTCGTATTTCTCGATCTGGGCCTTGTAGTAATCCCGCTTGTTTGCGGGCGCCATGTCGGAAGCGAGCTCCATCAGATGTCCCTTATTGCTTTTTGCCTGGTAATAGTTCCATTGATCGGACGCCTGCGCTTTCTTCAGCACGGCTTCGTTCTTGAACAACATGGCCTGGTTCTGGGTATCGCCGCCCTGATAGCTGACGATCGCGCCTACAGACGCAAGGATCGCGGTGAAGATGGCGACCTGTCCGCCCAGCTTGTCGCCGCTATGGGCGCCGTGCTCCACTGCATGATCATGGGCGCCGTGAACATGGAATCCTTCTGACATAATCTTTTCCTTTAATCGAGCATAAAAAAACAGACGCGCATTCTATACCGCGAACCGGGAAATGTTATGGGCACCACGCGGGGTTCGCGCTATCAAACCATTGCCGCACGAGTGCTATAATCCGCGCCTCTTTAACGGGCATGGCGGTGTGCCATCCCTGTAAATAACATTCGCTGTGCCCGTTTTCCCCACCCGAGCGAGCGTTGTTGGGGCTTTAGCCCCTTACAACCACGGCCTGCCCCTGGCGGGTGCAACCCTCCCCGGAGGGAGAGGGGACAAACGAATCGCCAAGCGAAATTCATGTTTAATGGTGCTGCTTCATGTCCGCTGTCCTTAATTTCAAATCCCATCTGACCGAATTGTTCGCGCAGGCATTGCGCGAGGTCGCTCCCGACCAGAGCGGCGCGACCGTCCTGATCGAACGCCCCAAGCAGGTCGTACACGGAGATTACGCCTGCAACCTCGCGATGCAACTGGCCAAGCCGTTGCGCAAATCGCCGCGCGACATCGCGAATGCGCTGATCGCGGCATTGCCGAAATCCGATGTCATCGAAAAGGTAGAGATCGCGGGAGCCGGATTCATCAATGTGTTCATCACGACCGCCGCGAAGCAGGACGTGGTGCACGGCGTCTTGCTGGCAGGTGCCGGCTATGGACATGTACATGTCGGACGCGGGCGCAAGGTCGGTGTGGAATTCGTCTCGGCGAACCCGACCGGCCCGCTGCATGTCGGCCACGGGCGCGGCGCGGCGGTGGGCGATTGCCTGTGCAACGTGTTGCATGCGGCCGGCTGGAGCGTGACACGCGAGTTCTACTACAACGACGCGGGCGCGCAGATCGACAACCTGAGACAGTCGGTGCAGCTGCGCTGCAAGGGCATCACGCCGGACGATCCGTCCTGGCCTGAATCGGGCTATCGCGGCGATTACATCATTGACGTGGCCAAGGCGTATATGGCCAAGGAAACGGTCGAGGCCGACGACCAGCACATCACCGGCAAGGGCGATGCGGACGATGCCGAAGCTATCCGTCATTTCGCCGTGGCCTACCTGCGCCGTGAGCAGGACCTGGACCTGCGCGCCTTCGAGGTAGAGTTCGACGTGTTCTCGCTGGAATCCGCGTTGTATACCGACGGCAAGGTGGAAGAGACCGTGAACAGGCTCATCGCGAGCGGCCACACCTATGAACAGGACGATGCGCTGTGGCTGCGCACCACGGACTTTGGCGACGACAAGGACCGCGTGATGCGCAAGAGCGACGGCGGCTACACCTATTTCGTGCCGGACGTGGCCTATCACCTGGACAAGTGGCGGCGCGGTTTCGAGCGCGTCATCAACGAACAGGGTTCCGACCACCACTCCACCATCACCCGCGTTCGCGCCGGTTTGCAGGCTCTGGACGCGGGCATCCCGCAAGGCTGGCCGGACTATGTGCTGCACCAGATGGTGACGGTGCTGAAGAACGGCGAAGAGGTGAAGATTTCCAAACGCGCTGGCAGCTACGTGACGTTGCGCGACCTGATCGACGAAGTGGGTTGCGACGCGACGCGCTATTTCCTTGCCGCGCGCCATCCCGATTCGCAGCTGGTGTTCGACATCGACCTCGCCAAATCGCAGAGCAACGACAACCCGGTGTATTACATCCAGTATGCCCACGCCCGCATCAGCACGGTGCTGTCGCAATGGGGCGGTGACCGTGCGGCGTTGCTGCATGCAGATGTCAGCGTGCTGGACAGCGAGTACGAAACGCTGCTGCTGCAGCGCATGATCGACTACCCGCAGGTGATCGAGACGGCGGCCGAAGACCTTGCGCCACATCTGGTTGCTTTCTACCTCAAAGAATTGGCAGCCGATTTTCACAGCTACTATAATGCCTCGCGCTTCCTGGTCGAGGACGAGAAGCTCAAGCTGGCGCGCCTGGCATTGATCGCCGCGGTAGCGCAAGTGCTGAAGAACGGATTGGCATTGTTGGGTGTTTCGGCACCCGAGAAGATGTGACAGGACAAAGGACAGAACATGAGCGGGGATAAAGGCAAGGTTGTTGCGGGTGTATTCATCGGCATGGTGCTGGGGATTGCGGCAGCCGGGGGGGTCGCGTGGTACGTGCTGGAAAAGAAGCCGACTGCCTTTATCAACAAGGATCAAGCCAAGCCGGCACCCCAGGCTGCGGTTCCGGTCAGTATCCCCCCTCTGGAACCCGCTTCGGCGACCGCGGCCGCTTCCGGAGTGGGCGAGGCAAAACAGCATTTTGAATTCTACAAAGTGTTGACCGACAAATCCGATACGGCACGCAAGACCACGAACACTTCTGCACCAAAGGGACCCGTTGCTGCCAAAGTGCAAGCCGCTCCACCTGTCGCCACATCGAAGGAGATGTATTACTTGCAGGCCGGGTCGTTCCAGAACGCAGGCGATGCCGAGAAACTAAAAGCCAGATTGGCAATCTCAGGTTTCGAGGCAAGCGTCCAGACGGTAGCCATACCGGATAAAGGCGAATGGCATCGCGTGCGCCTTGGCCCGTTTAACAGTAGCGAGGCGGGCAAAACCATCGCGGCATTGAAGCAGAACGGCATTGCCGCCACCCAATTACACGCCCAGTGAACGGGCGCATCGATTCGACAAGGAGACAAGGATGAGATTATTCAGGCAGCTGTTTGTGGTGGTGGCTTTGTTGTGCGCGACCTATGCGCAGGCCGAAGTGATGGCCGGCAGGGATTACAAGGTCATGAGTTCGCCGATGCCGACAAGCAGCGGAAAGAAAGTCGAAGTGCTTGAGTTCTTCTTCTACGGCTGTCCTCATTGCTATCACCTGCATCCGTATATCAGCGCCTGGGAAAAGAAGATGCCCAAGGATGTCGCACTGGAATACGTACCGGTCATCTTCAATGACAGCTGGGAACCGATGGCCCACACTTACTATGCCCTTGAAGCAATGGGAAAGATCAAGGATCTGCACGATGCCCTGTTTGAAGCCTGGAATGTACAGAACATCGATCTGAATGACGAGGCGCGTATTACCGAATTCGTGGCAAAACACGGCGTGGATCGCAGCAAGTTTGATGCTGGCTACAATTCCTTTGCGGTATCCAGCAAGATCGCACGCAGCAACCAGCTGGTTCAGAGCTACGGCATCCGCGGTACACCCACGATCGCGGTAGATGGAAAATACATCATCACCGGACTGCAACCGCAAGAAACCATTCGTGTGCTGGATGAGGTCGTCGCATTGGCGCGCAAGGAACGCAGCAAGCACTGATCAGGATCTGAGAATTGGGAGTCAGGATTTTGGGGCGGAAAGGAAGCGGAATTGCTGATTCGGCCAGATCCCGGATCCCAAATCCAAAATCCGTGGTTATCTCAGGCGCTTCGAGCGGTATCGGCCTGGCTCTGGCGCGCCATTACCTTGAGCGCGGCGCGACCGTCGCCGTTTTCGCCCGCCGCGGCGATCTCCTGCAAAACCTCGCTGCAGAGTTTCCTGGCAAAGTACATTGCTACACGCTGGATGTACGAGATGGGCCCGCCATTCAGCGGGCGGCAGCCGACTTCATGTCGCGCGCCGGCATCCCGGACATCGTCATCGCCAATGCGGGTGTGAGCCGCGGCACCCTCACCGAATATGCCGAGGACGAAGAGGTGTTCCAGAACATCATGGACGTAAACGTGCTGGGCATGGTGAAGACGTTCCAGCCTTTTCATGCCGCGATGCGCGAGGCAAAACAAGGAACGCTGGTCGGCATCGCGAGCGTGGCCGGCTTTCGAGGCTTGCCCGGTTCGGGCGCTTATTCCGCGTCCAAGGCGGCTGCGATTTCTTATCTGGAAAGCCTGCGCGTCGAACTCCACGGTAGCGGCGTCAAGGTCGTCACGATCTGTCCGGGCTACATCAAGACGCCGATGACCGATGTCAACACTTATCCCATGCCCTTCATCCTGGAAGCCGATATCGCGGCTCATCGCATTGCGCGCGTGATAGGACAAGGCGTGTCGTTCGCCGTCGTACCTTGGCAAATGGGATTGGCTGGATGGTTGTTGAGGCGATTGCCGAACTGGATCTACGATTCGATTTTCAGCAAAGCACCGCATAAATCGCGCAACCATCAGTAAGGTCAACTACCCTTTCGGGCTATGCCTCGTGCGTTCTGCACTGCATTTCAGTGACTTCCGACATTAAACTTTATTTAAGGAAACTCCCCCGTAATGTCAATTGCAAGTAAATGGGTGCACGCGTAGAATTCACGCGATTTTAACAAAGTGCAACAAACTCAAGGAGCGTAAACGATGGAGAATGAGGCTTTGAGCAACAGTGACCGCCGGGATTTTCTGGTCAAGTTGACTTCAGTAGTTGGTGGGGCAGGAGTGGCGGCAACCTGCGTACCTTTCGTGGCAAGCATGAACCCAAGCTCAGACGTGCTGGCGAAAGCCGAGACCGAGGTCGACCTGACCGGCATTCCGCCGGGTGGCCTGCGCACGGTCGCGTGGCAGGGCAAGCCGGTCTTCATACTGCGCCGTACGCCGGACGAGATCAAGGAAGCTCAAGCGAGCAATGGGGGATTTGACCCACAACCGGATAGCCAGCGCGTAAAGAATCCAGAGTGGCTGGTCGTTATCGGAGTCTGCACCCATATGGGATGTGTACCGAACAAGGAAGGGCCGGGTTGGACCTGTCACTGCCATGGTAGCCAATATGACGATAGCGGCCGCGTGACGCGAGGCCCGGCACCGAAAAACCTTGAAGTACCGCCATATCACTTTGTGTCGGAAAACAAGATCGTTATCGGCAAAGCTGCCTAAGGAGCCACCCCATGAAATCAAAAATAATTAATTGGATAGACCAGCGCTTCCCGCTCACCAGTTTTGTCGAGCATGATCTGACAGGTTATCCCACCCCGCGCAATCTCAGTTACTGGTGGAACTTCGGCTTCCTCGCCGGATTTGTGCTGGTGCTGCAGGTAGTAACGGGAATATTCCTGGCGATGCATTACAAGGCGGATGTTTCACTTTCGTTCGATTCCATCCAGCACATCATGCGTGATGTGAATTACGGCTGGTTGTTGCGCTACATGCATGCGATGGGCGCGTCGGCTTTCTTCTTTGTGATCTTCGTTCATATGGCGCGTACGCTGTATTACGGCTCCTACCGTGCGCCGCGCGAACTGCTGTGGTGGACCGGACAAGGACTGTTGCTGCTGCTGATGGCAACCGCCTTCATGGGTTATCTGCTGCCTTGGGGCCAGATGTCTTTCTGGGGTGCGACAGTCATCACCAACCTGTTCCGGGCAACGCCATTCTTCGGTGATCAGGTCGTCATCTGGCTGCGAGGCGATTTCACTGTGGGTGATGCCACGCTGTCGCGCTTCTTCTCGCTCCACTATCTGTTCCCGTTCATCATCATCGGAGCGGTAATAGTGCATCTGGTGGCCCTGCATACCGTCAAGAGCAGCAATCCGAGCGGCATCGATCTGGCCGCGAAGGACAATATCCCTTTCCACCCGTACTTCACCATCAAGGATCTGTACGGACTGGGCTTGTTCCTGATGCTGTACAGCGTGTTCGTGTTCTTCATCCCGGACAGCCTGATCGAGCCGGCCAACAATATTCCGGCCAATCCGATGATGACGCCGAACCACATCGTTCCGGAATGGTATTTCCTGCCGTTCTACGCGATATTGCGCTCGGTGCCGAACATGGTGGGTGGCGTGGTCGCGATGGGAGTGTCGGTGATCATATTTGCCTTCATGCCGTATCTTGATCGTTCGCGCATACCTGGTGGTGCCAGGTATCGTCCGATATACAGAATACAGTTCTACCTGTTCATGGCGGACATGCTGGTGCTGGGATTCGTTGGCTATTATCCGCCAACAAATCAATCGATCCTGATCGGTCAGATTGCAACACTGTGCTACTTTGGTTCTTTCATTCTCGTCCCGTTCATATCCAAAGTGGAAGAGCGCTGGCTGATCAAGCGTGGCTTGCCTCCAGAAGTGATGGCCCTTATCGAGAGCGAAAAACATGAGAAAAGTAATAAAGGAGACAAGCTGTGAAAAAGCTCATGATGATTTTGGCTTCATGCCTTATTGCGACGTCCGTGATGGCTTCGGAAGCGGAACTGAAAACAGTCAAGGTTGGCCACGATGTGCAGACGCTGGAGCGCGGGGTGGATGCCGTAATGACCAATTGCCATTCCTGCCACAGCCTGAAGTACATTACCTATAGGGACTTGGTCGTCGCGGGAGTCGACGCGAAGAAGGTAGATGCCTGGCGCGGTGATCAGCCGCTGTCTGCCCCCCTGTTATCCCAGATGTCCGCGGCCGATGCCGCCCAGGCTTTCGGCATCGCCCCGCCGGATCTGAGTCTGATGGCCAAAGCAAGAGAAGGTGGAGCGAATTATGTGTACTCCTATCTGTTGGGCTATTACACCGGGCCTGACGGAGTGACCGGGAATCACTATTATCCTCCAACCAAGATGCCGGACATTCTCGGGGTCAGTACCGCGCCGCAGGATCAGCAGGCAAAGATACAGGACACGGCACATGACATCGTATCCTTTTTGTCATGGGCATCAGATCCTCACGCAGATGAGCGGATCCGTCTTGGATATTACGTGATGGCATATCTGGTCGTGCTGACGACCTTGCTCTATCTGGTCAAGAAACGAGTCTGGTCGAAGTTGAAATAAACCCTTCGTGCCGGGCTTCATGAAAAACATGGAGCCTGGCGCGAAAGTGTTTTTGATGATCCTTCACTGATGCGAGGGATCGTTGATGGGGTAAGAAAAAACTGGCGGGCGTTTAGCCCGCCAGTTTCTTTTTCAGGATGTCGTTCAGCTGAGCCGGATTGGCCTTGCCCTTGCTCGCCTTCATGGCGAGACCGACGAAGAAGCCGAACAGCTTGTCCTTGCCGCTGCGATATTCCGTGACCTTGTCCGCATTGGCTGCAATGATCTCGTCCACCAGCGCTTCGATGGCTCCGCTGTCGGAGACCTGCTTCAATCCTTTGGCTTCGATGATGGCATCAGCGCTGCCTCCTTCCGCCCACATCGTGCGGAACACTTCTTTTGCCCCGGAATTGGAGATGGTGCCATCCGCGATACGTGTCAGCATGCCGCCGAGTTGTTGCGCGTTGATTGGACATTGCGTCATATCCAGGCCATCGCGGTTCAGCTGTGCGCTCACTTCGCCGATGATCCAGTTGGCGCAGATCTTGGCTTGTCCTGTCGCATCGCCGAGTGCCTCTTCGAAGAAATCCGCCATCTCGCGTGACGCGGTGAGGATGCTGGCGTCATAAGCCGACAGACCGAGTTCGCTCACATAGCGCGCTTGCTTGGCCTGCGGCAGCTCGGGCAACGTGCCGCGCACCTGCTCGATCCATTCGGTTGATATTTCCAGCGGCAACAGATCAGGATCGGGGAAATAACGATAGTCGTGCGCGTCTTCCTTGCTGCGCATCGCGCGTGTTTCGCCGGTATCCGGGTTGAACAGGATGGTGGCCTGGTGGATCTTGCCGCCGCTCTCGATGGTGTCGATCTGCCATTGCACTTCATAGTCGATGGCCTGCTGCATGAACTTGAACGAGTTCAGGTTCTTGATCTCGCGGCGTGTGCCCAACGGCTCGCCGGGCCGGCGTACCGAGACGTTCACGTCGCAGCGGAACGAACCCTCCTGCATGTTGCCGTCGCAGATGCCGATCCATCGTACCAGCGTATGCAGCGCTTTGGCGTAAGCGACCGCTTCGGCGGCGGAGCACATGTCCGGTTCGGACACGATTTCCAGCAGCGGGGTGCCGGCACGGTTCAGGTCGATACCTGTTACGCCTTGCGAATTGCCGTGTACCGATTTGCCAGCGTCTTCTTCCAGGTGGGCACGGGTGATGCGCACCGTTTTTTCATAGGGTTTTGCGTTACCCGACAGCGGCTCGACCTGGATGGTCAGCGCGCCTTGCCCGACTACCGGCAGATCGAACTGGCTGATCTGGTAGCCCTTGGGCAGGTCGGGGTAGAAATAATTCTTGCGTGCGAACACCGAGCGTTGCGCGATGCGCGCGCCGGTGGCGAGGCCGAACTTGATCGCGCGCTCGACTGCGCCCTTGTTCAGCACAGGCAATACGCCGGGCAGCGCGATACTCACCGCATCCGCCTGCGTGTTGGGTTCGGCGCCAAATGCGGTCGAAGCGCCGGAGAATATCTTGGTGTTGGTGGAGAGCTGGGTATGTACTTCCAGTCCGATGACGATTTCCCACTGCATCATTTGCTCCGTATTTTCGAGGAGGAGGGCAGGGCGGCGCGCACGCCGTCCCAAAGCGCGATGCGTGCCTCGATGGCTTCCCGGCCCGCCTTCGACGCTGCACGCAATTTCGCATCGCTGCCGCTGCACAGATGTCCCAACAATCTGAGCGACAGCGGACCGTGGAGTTCGTCGTCGAGGTGGATGTGGCGCTCGAGATAGTAATGAAACAGGGGCGCCTTTCTCTTGCCGATGTTCATGTCCGCCAGCAAGGCGCGGAACATGCCGGGGATCACCTGTTCGCGGCCGAGCGCGAACGCAGCAGCCACGATATGCGTCTTGCCGCTGCCGATGAAACCGAACGTCGTCTGCATGAACCGGCGCGACGGTTCGGGAATCTTCGCGATCTTGAGCGCCTTCTCGATGCCGTTCCTCTGGACCGATTTAAGGAAGGCTTTTACCGGAGCAGTGTCGGCGCCCACTTCTTCCATGGCGCCGATGTAAAGGTCGAAGTGGCTGACGAATGTGGGCATGCCCTTGGCATCAGGCAAGCCGTCGTCTGTTTCCTCGCCAAGCACGATCTCGTTAATGAAACGCTGCGCGGAAGTGACGGTTGCATCACCTGTCGGCATCCACGGCAGGTCAGCAGGAGCAAGATCACGTTGCAGGTATTTGAGGAGCGACATGAAGTCCCATACCGAATAGACGTGGTGTTCCATGAAGCGGCGCAGATCGTCGATGTTGCGCACCGCGCCGTAGACGGGATGGCGGTCGAGCTGTCTCTTGAGTGCGGGCACGCCGGTGAATCTGGTGATTTTCATGAATTGCCTCAAAGTTGCGGTGCGCGGCTGTGCCAGTCGGTCGCCAGTTGATACTGGTGCGCCACGTTCAGCATGCGCGCCTCGTCGAAATAGTTGCCGATGATCTGCAGGCCCACCGGCATGTCGTTGGCGCCAAAGCCGCAGGGAATGGACATGCCGGGCAGCCCGGCCAGGTTCACGGCGATGGTGTAGATGTCGGACAAATACATCTGCACCGGATCGTCGCCCTTCTCGCCCAGCTTGAACGCGGTCGAAGGCGAAGTCGGCCCCATGATCACGTCGCACTGCTTGTAGGCCTCGGTGAAGTCCTGCGCGATCAGGCGGCGGATCTTCTGGGCTTGCAGGTAATAGGCGTCGTAATAGCCGTGGCTCAGCACATAGGTGCCGATCATGATGCGGCGCTTTACCTCCGCGCCGAAGCCCTGTGCACGGCTCTTCTCGTACATGTCGGCGAGGTCGCTGTATTCCGGCGCGCGATAGCCGTAGCGCACGCCGTCGAAACGAGAAAGGTTGCTCGATGCCTCTGCCGGCGCCAGCACGTAATACACCGGGATGGACAGTTTGGTATTCGGCAGGCTGATGTCGACGATGACCGCGCCCAGTTTCTTGTATTCGGCAATGGCGGCTTCGACGGCCTTGGCCACGTCGCCGCTCAGGCCTTCCGCGAAGAACTCCTTTGGCAGCCCGATGCGCAGGCCGGTCAGTGACTTGTTCAGGTCGCGGGCGTAGTCTTCCTTCTCGCGTTGCAGCGATGTGGAATCGCGCTCGTCGAATCCGGCCATAGTGTTTAGCAACAGCGCGAGGTCTTCCGCGCTGCGTCCCATCGGTCCGGCTTGATCCAGGCTGGAAGCAAAAGCGATCATTCCGTAGCGCGATACCACGCCGTAAGTGGGTTTCAGGCCGGAGATGCCGCACAGCGCAGCCGGCTGGCGGATGGAGCCGCCGGTGTCGGTGCCTGTCGCCGCCGCGCACAGGCGCGCCGCAACGGCCGCGGCCGTCCCGCCGGACGAGCCGCCGGGCACGCGCGCCCTGTCCCAGGGGTTCTTCACTGTGCCGTAATGCGACGTCTCGTTGGACGAACCCATGGCGAACTCATCCATGTTGGTCTTGCCGAGGTTCACCGCGCCGGCGTTGTTGAATTGCGTAATGACGTGCGCGTCGTAGGGTGAAACGAAGTTGTGCAGCATCTTCGAGCCGCAGGTCGTCAGCCAGCCCTTGGCACAGAAGATATCCTTCTGCGCGACAGGGATACCGGTCAGCGGGTCGGCCATGCCGGCGGCGAGGCGGGCATCGGCCGCACGTGCCTGGGCCAGCGAGACCTCCGGATTCAGCGTGATGTAGGCGTTGAGCTGCGGGTTCAGACGGACGATACGGTCGAGGTAGCTCTGCGTCAGTTCGACGCTGGAGATCTCTTTGGCGCGCAGGGCTGCGGAAAGCTGTTTGATGCTTGCGTTTAACATTATCTTGGGGGTGAAGAGGAAAGAGGGAAGGGGGAAGGGAAAAACCTTCGCACCGCTTTTACTCTTCTCCCTCTACCCTTCTCCCTTCACTATTCAATGACCTGCGGAACCAGGTACAGGCCGTTTTCTACCTGTGGGGCAATGGCCTGGAAAGCCTCGCGCTGGTTGGTTTCGGTGACCTTGTCCTCGCGCAGGCGTTGTGCCACGTCCTGGGCGTGGGACATCGGTTCTATGCCCGCAGTATCGACTGCCTGCATCTCGGCGATCAGGCCGAAGATGTTATTCAGTTGATCACGGGCGGCTCGGAGTTCCTGGTCGGTCATCGCCAGACGCGCAAGGCGGGCGACTTTTTCGACATCGGCTGGACTTAGGGACATAAACGGGTTTAAAGCTTTATCAAATCGGGCGCGATAGGGTATCATAAACCGCTTATTTGGGCGCATACCTTCTACCTCTCAGGACCTGACATGTTTAGTTACTTCAACGGCTATTTTTCCAACGACCTCGCTATCGATCTGGGTACGGCGAACACACTGATCTGGTTGCGCGGACAGGGGATCGTGTTGAACGAGCCGTCCGTTGTCGCGATCCGCCAGGAAGGCGGGCCCAACGGCAAGAAAGTCATCCAGCAGGTCGGCCTCGCGGCGAAACAGATGCTGGGACGCACACCCGGCAATATCACCGCCATCCGTCCGATGAAGGACGGCGTGATCGCCGACTTCACCGTCACTGAACAGATGCTCAAGCAGTTCATCCGCCGCGTGCACAAATCCAGCATCTTCACGCCCAGCCCGCGCATCGTCATTTGCGTGCCGTGCGGCTCCACCCAAGTAGAGCGCCGCGCCATTCGCGAATCCGCCTACGGCGCGGGCGCGCGCCGCGTGGAACTGATCGAAGAACCCATGGCAGCCGCGATCGGCGCCGACTTGCCGATCGAGGAGGCGACCGGTTCCATGGTGGTCGATATCGGCGGCGGCACCACCGAGGTCGGCGTGATCTCGCTGGGCGGTGCGGTGTATTCCGGTTCGGTGCGCGTCGGCGGCGACAAGTTCGACGAAGCCATCATCAACTATATCCGCCGCAATTACGGCATGCTGATCGGCGAGAGCACCGCCGAGAACATCAAGAAAGAGATCGGCTCCGCTTTCCCCGGCAGCGAAGTGCGCGAGATGGAAGTGAACGGGCGCAACCTGGCCGAAGGCGTGCCGCGCAGCTTCACCATCTCCAGCAACGAGATCCTGGAAGCTTTGACCGACCCTCTCAACAATATCGTCAGCGCCGTCAAGACCGCGCTGGAACAGACCCCGCCCGAACTGGGCGCGGACATCGCCAGCAAGGGCATGGTGCTGACCGGTGGCGGTGCGTTGCTGCGCGATCTGGACCGTCTGCTGATGGAAGAGACCGGCCTGCCGGTGGTCATCGCCGACGACCCGCTGACCTGCGTGGTACGCGGTTCCGGCAAGGCGCTCGAACGCATGGATAAATTCAGCAGCATCTTCACCAGCGATTGATCATACGGCAGTACATTGGACGACACTCGCACCCTACGGTTCTTTAATCGCGGCCCCAGCCCGGTCGCCCGCCTCGTCTTCTTTTGCCTGCTCTCGTTGCTGCTGTTGTTCGTCGACGCCCGTTACCAGTACCTGGAATCCGCGCGCAAAGTCCTTGCCGTGGTGATCTACCCGTTCCAGCGCCTGACCGCACTGCCCGGCGAGACCATGGGGCGGATCGCCGTCTATTTCGAGACGCAAAGCCAGTTGCTGACAGAGAACGCGAGATTGCGCCAGCAGCATGACGCGGATGCGGCGCAGTTGGCCCAGATGAGTGTGGTCCTGGCCGAAAACACCCAGCTGCGCACCTTGCAGGAACTCAAGCAGCGGGCCGACTATCCGATGCAGATGGCCGAGATCGCGTATGTCGAGCGCGACATCTTCAAGCGCAAACTGTTCGTGGACAAAGGATCCCAGGCCAACGTATTGCCCGGACAGGTGGTGATGGATGACATGGGTGTGGTCGGCCAGGTCACGCGTGTTTATCCGTGGCTATCCGAAGTCACGCTGGTCACCGACAAGGACCATGCGGTGCCGATCCAGGTGTTGCGCAACGGATTGCGCGCAGTGGTGTTCGGATCGGGCGATATCAGCGAAATGTCGCTGCGCTACATGCCGGTCAGTGCGGATGTCGTCGAGGGCGACGTGCTGGTGACATCCGGCATCGACGGCACTTACCCACCCAACCTGCCGGTGGCGAAAGTGACGAAGATCGAGCGCGATCCGGCCTATCCTTTTGCGCGGATCACCTGTACACCGCTGGCGGGGGTGGACAGGCACCGCGCCCTGCTGATCGTTTCCGGCCTGCCGACGTTGCCTGAGCACCCGGCGACATCCGAAACGAGTGCTGAATCCGAGCGGGTGAACAAGCGGCTCAAGCGGAGGAAGCAGTGAACCCCAACCTCCGCAAGGACCAGGAATTCCTGCTGCCCGCGAGCACGAGTTTCATCGTGTTCAGCTTGTTCGTGGCGGTGATGCTCAACTGGCTGCCCTGGAGCGGTTGGGCGCTGGCGCTGCGCCCCGATTTCGTGGCGCTGGTGCTGCTGTACTGGTGTACGCACAAGCCACATCGCATCGGTATCGGCACCGCATGGGTGGTCGGGATATTCGCCGATGTCGCGGATGCCAGCCTGTTCGGCCAGCATGCGCTGGCGTATACGGTGCTCGCTTTCGGCGGCATCGTGCTGCACCGCCGCGTGCAGATGTTCGACCTGCGCCAGCAATCCTTGCATGTGTTCCCGATGCTGTTGCTGAGTTACGCGGCCTACGCAGCCGTGCACTGGCAGGTACGCGGTTATGTCGCGTGGGAATATTTTCTCGGCAGCGCGGTGTCGGCCCTGCTGTGGACGCCGATGACCATCCTGCTGCAAGCCCTGCGCCGTCCCCGTCGCGACCCTAACGAATTATGAATCGTTACGTCGAGCTGAAGAACCATCAGCGCGAAATCTATTATTTCCGTCTGCGGCTGGTGTTGAGTCTGGGCTTCGTGGTGGTGATGCTGGTCATCCTGCTGCTGCGGTTCTTCTACCTTCAAGTGATCCGCCACGACTACTTCCACACCATGGCGGACAGTAACCGCATCTACGTCGTTCCCATCGTGCCGAACCGAGGCCTGATCCTGGACCGCAACGGCGTGGTGATGGCGCAGAACTATTCGGGCTACACGCTGGAGATCGCACCGGGCAAGGTGGCCGACATGGATGGGCTGATCGCCGAATTGTCCAAGCTGGTCGAGATCACGCCCAAGGACATCAAGCGCTTCCAGAAACTGCTGACCGAACGGCAGACGCTGGAGACCATGCCGATACGCAGCCAGCTCTCCGACGAAGAGGTCGCGCGCGTTTCCGCGCAGCAATACCGCTTTCCCGGCGTGGAGGTCAAGGCGCGGTTGTTCCGCGAGTATCCCTTTACCGACATGACCTCGCACCTGATCGGTTATGTCGGCCGCATCAACCAGAACGACATCGATCAGCTGGACGAGGATGATGTTGCGTCCAACTATCTGGGTTCCGACTACATCGGCAAGACCGGCATCGAGCAGAGCTATGAGAAGGACCTGCACGGCAAGACCGGGTTCGAGCAGGTCGAAGTGGATGCCGGCGGGCGCGCGGTGCGCGTGCTGTCGCGCACCGCACCGCAGTCCGGCAGCAACCTGATGCTCACGCTGGATGCAAAGCTGCAGGAAGTGGCGGTGAAGGCGTTCGGCGAATACCGCGGCGCACTGGTGGCCATCGATCCCACCAACGGCGAAGTCCTGGCTTTCGTCAGCAAGCCGGGCTATGACCCCGGCCTGTTCATCGACGGCATCGACACCGAGACTTGGGACGAGTTGAACAACTCACCCGACACGCCGCTCAACAACCGCGCCTTGCGCGGACAATATCCGCCGGGTTCCACCATCAAACCCTTCATGGCGCTGGCGGGACTCTTCTATGGCACGCGTTCTCCCACCCACGCCATCAGCGACCCGGGCTATTACATGCTGCCCGGGAGCCGGCACCAGTACCGTGACTGGAAGGCCGGCGGGCATGGCGCGGTCGACATGTTCAAGTCCATCGTCATCTCCTGCGATACCTATTACTACGGGCTTGCCACCGAGATGGGCATAGACAATATGCACAGCTACCTGTCGCGTTTCGGGTTTGGCCAGAAGACCGGGCTGGACATGGAAGGCGAGGTATCCGGACTGTTGCCTTCACCCGAATGGAAAAGCAAGCGTTACCAGCAGATATGGTATCCGGGAGACACGGTCTCGGCGGGGATCGGTCAGGGCTACAATCTGGTGACTCCGCTTCAACTAGCCTATGCCACGGCGATCCTGGCCAACGACGGCGTGGCTTTCCAGCCGCACCTGATCAGGGAAAAGCGCCCCGCCGGCGGGGGCGCGGTGATGACCGAACCCAAACAGATGTTCGACCTCAAGATCGATCCGGAAAATCTCAAGCTGGTGAAAAGCGCCATGGAAGCCGTCACCAAGCCCGGGGGTACCGCGGCTGTCGCGAGTTACGGCGCGACGTACCGCATCGCGGGCAAGACCGGCACGGCGCAGGTGATCGCCATCAAGCAGGGTGAAAAATACGACGCGAAGAAAGTCTCCGAATACAATCGCGACCATGCCTGGTTCATCGCCTTTGCGCCGGCCGACAAGCCGCGCATCGCGATGGCCGTGCTGGTCGAGAACGGCGGTCACGGCGGCACGACCGCGGCCCCGATCGCGCGCAAAGTGATGGACTATTACCTGCTCGGCAAGATACCCCAGCCGCTGCCGGTGGTGACGGGTAAAACCGGGGATCAGAGCGACTGAGCATGAACGCGAGACAACTCAAGCAGCGAATGATGATGAATATCGACCCCGTGTTGCTGGCCGCACTCGGGGGCTTCGCGCTGGTCAGCCTGGTGTTGCTGTACAGTGCCAGCGACGGCAACCTGATGCGCGTGCTGGCCCAGCTGGGCAACATCGTGGTGGCTTTCACCGCGATGTGGATCGTTGCCAACATGCCTCTGCACTACCTGATGCGCGCGGCCTTTCCGATATACGTGCTGGGCATGATCCTGCTGCTGCTCGTGATGACCCCGCTCGGCGTGAACAGCCACGGCGCCACGCGCTGGCTCAACATCGGCGTCGCGACCATCCAGCCCTCCGAACTGATGAAGCTTGCCGTCCCGCTGATGATGGCCTGGTACTTCGAGAAGAACGAGGCGACCCTGAAGCTGAGGAATTATTTTGTCGCAGCCATCCTGCTGCTATTGCCAGTGGCGCTGATCGCGAAACAGCCCGACCTGGGTACAGCCATCCTGATCGGGGCGAGCGGGTTCTATGTGCTGTTCCTCGCCGGCCTGTCCTGGCGCATCATGATAGGTTCCGCGTTGGCGGCGGCTGCCAGCGCGCCGTTCCTGTGGTCCGCGCTGCACGATTACCAGCGCCACCGTATCCTGATGCTGCTCGACCCGTCGCAGGACGCGCTGGGCAAGGGCTACCACACCATCCAGGGCATGATCGCGGTGGGTTCCGGCGGCATACTCGGCAAGGGTTACCTGAACGGCACGCAGACGCACCTGGACTTCCTGCCCGAACGCACCACCGACTTCATCTTCGCCGTCTGGTCGGAAGAATTTGGACTGATCGGCAATCTGCTGCTGCTCGGTTTGTATGTTTTCGTCATCGGGCGCGGCTTCATCATCACCGCGAACGCCTCCACCTACTTCACGCGCCTGATGGCGGGCAGCATCACGCTCACCTTCTTCACCTATGCCTTCGTCAACATGGGCATGGTCAGCGGCATCCTGCCGGTGGTGGGCGTGCCGCTGCCGCTGATCAGTTACGGAGGCACCTCCATGCTCACGCTGATGCTGGGTTTTGGTATCCTGATGAACATCCAGACAAACAAGAAACTCGTTAAAACTTGAGGGGGGAGATGATGAAGAGAGAATCGCTGTTGATGTTGTCCTTAGCGCTTGCCCTGGGCGCCTGCTCGACCACGCAGAAAACGGAAAAGCAGCAAAGTGCGGCACCGATCGTGGATGCGATCGCCGGCCCCAGCGGCAAATCGGCAAGCACGCCCCCGGCAACGGGCGGCGGATACCTGCCCGGCGACGGTCCGGGCACCGATGCGCCGAACCTCGACAACATCCCCGATGCCGTACCCAAGGCCGAACCCTTTCATCGCTACGCCAACCGCCCCTATACCGCGCTGGGCAAAACCTACACGCCGTTGCAGACTACCGGCAACTACAAGGAACGAGGCATCGCTTCCTGGTACGGCAAGAAATTCAACGGACAACGCACCTCCATTGGCGAGACCTATGATATGTACGGCATGACTGCCGCGCATCCGACGCTGCCCATCCCCAGCTACGCGCGCGTCACCAATGTCGCGAACGGCAAGTCCGTCATCGTGCGCATCAACGACCGCGGCCCGTTCCTGCATGAGCGCATCATGGATCTTTCCTATGCGGCCGCTTACAAGCTGGGCTTCATCAATACAGGCAGCGCCGAAGTCGAAGTGGAAAGCATCGCCGCCGGTAGCGCACCGGCGACGGGTGGCGTCGAAACGGCTGCCGTCAAAGTCGAACCGCTCACGGTGACACCTATCGCGCCGGTCGCGACCCCTATTCCGGTCGATACGGTAGGCAGCTCGAAAGGTAAGATTTTCCTGCAGCTCGGCGCATTCAAGTCGGCGCAGGGCGCGGAAAGTTTCCTTGCCAAAATGAATGCGGAACTGGGCGACAGCGGCAAGCAACTGAAGCTCTACGAAAAGAACGGACTGACCCGCGTGCACCTCGGGCCCTACGCGAACGAGAGCGAAGCACGCGATGCCGCAAGCAAGCTTGCTTCGAAACTCGGCTTCAAACCTTTCGTGAGCCTGCACTGATGCACGCCGCCGCCAACATCGTTGTCGGCATCGTCGCCCTCATCCACGTATACATCCTCGTGCTCGAGATGTTCCTGTGGGAGAGGCCGGCCGGTCTGAAGGCTTTCGGCATGGACGAGAACTTCGCCGCCGCAACCCGGATATTGGCAGCGAACCAGGGTTTGTATAACGGTTTCCTGGCGGCGGGATTGTTCTGGGGGTTGTTCACCGGGGACATTCATGTGCAGAGATTCTTTCTCGGGTGCGTGGCGACGGCAGGGGTGTATGGCGCGATGACTGCGGATGCCAAGATACTTTGGATACAGGCGGCACCGGCGGTGGTGGGGTTGGTGTTGTTGGGGTTTGTGTCGGCCTATTGATATCTGAGGCCGTTCTTGCCAGAGCTACTCCATACCGTTCGTCCTGAGCCGGTCGAAGGAGGGGCGAAGCCCGCTAATCACTCCGTTCGTGCTGAGTAGCGTAGGTTGGGTTAGCGGTTTCATCGCGTAACCCAACATCAAGACCAACACCGTCGGGGGTAGCCCGACAGCTAGTCACTTTCTTTTGCTTCGCCAAAAAGAAAGTAACCAAAGAAAAGGCGACCCCGGTTTGCCGCCCTTCGGGTTCCCTCGATATTTCGCCAACAAGCGGGGCTGCGCAACTCGCCCTAGCGGGGCACACAAAACGTGCCCCACTGCGGAGCTCAAACAGTGCTCGCCTGAACCTCCGCTTGTTGGCGAAATATCGAGGCGGCGCTCAGGGGATCGAAAAGCGAAACCCAAGAACCAAAAAGTATAGTGGGCACGTTGTGCCCACTATACTAAACGATGAGTCATTCACATCTGGCTCGCAGCGCATGATCAAATCGATTCGACTTCGTTACATTGGAGTGCTATGAAACAAAGCCTCTTTCGCTACATGACAGCCGAGCACGCAGAAAGGTTTGTGCGCCGAGGTGAAATGTTGTTCCGTTCGCTTTCGTACTTCCGCGACTACGAGGATGAGGGCATTCGCAGCGACGAATTCGAAGGAACAAGGCTTCATCTTCCGGTGGATGGGCTGAAAGTAACAAAGGTTTCCACAGGTGAAGTGATTCCACTGCCATATACGTTTGAGTCAACCGCGAAGGAAGATGACATCTTTGTCTCCTGTCTGAGTACTACATGTAGTGAGTTTCTTGCAGAAAAGTTTAACGCCAAGATTTGTATTGAAATACACGAGCCAATTAGGCTACTTGCACTCATCCGTGACGCACTTGCGCGGCGTCCATCTGTGAAGAATAAGCATTTGGAGTACGGTCCAGTCAAATACTATGAACCACACGAACCGCCGATTGTAGATTGGGCTTTGCCCGAGAAAATTGCACTGTCCAAGCTAGCGAAATATTCGTGGCAAAGTGAATATCGGATTGCCTTCGCTATAAATGGAGCGTTCAATGTCGAGAAGGTTCAAGTTCAACTAGTACCTTTTGGTGAGCGTCGTAAGCCTCGATCCACTGATCATCCAAAGCAACTTCTTAAACTTGGAAATATTTCAAAGCTTTGTACTGTCCATCAGTTCTAACGGCTATATAGGAAAGAGAGGGTTGCAGCGATGTAGAGTGGGCACGAAGTGCCCACGCTGTGGTTTTGGGGTTTCGCATTTCCTTCCCCTGAGCGCCGCCTCGATATTTCGCCAACAAGCGGAGGTGTGGGCGAGCACTGTTTGAGCTCCGCAGTGGGGCACGTTTTGTGTGCCCCGCCAGGGCGAGTTGCGCAGCCCCGCTTGCTGGCGAAATATCGAGGGAACCCCGCAGGGGCGGCAAGCCGGGGTCGCCTTTTCTTTGGTTACTTTCTTTTTGGCGAAGCAAAAGAAAGTAACTTGCTGCCGGGCAACCCCCGGCGGTGTTGATTTTGATTCAGTGGCATTCATGCTTCGACAAGCTCAGCACGAACGGCTGACGTTTGCGGGCTTCGCCCATCCTTCGATACACCGCACTGCGTGCGGCACTCAGGACGAACGGTCACAGAGGCTACGCAACGCGTAACACCAACCCCTTCAAATACGCCCCCTCCGGAAAACTCAACAACACCGGATGATCCGCCGCTGCATGCAGCTTCTTCACGATCTGCGCATCCACCCCCGCATCGAGTGCCGCCCCTGCAATGATCTTCTGGAACAGATCATCACTGATGCCGCCCGAACAGGAGTAGGTGAACAGCAGCCCGCCCGGCCGCAGCAGCTTGAAGCCCAGAAGGTTGATGTCCTTGTACGCGCGCGAGGCTTTTTCGGCAAAAGCGGCAGTCGGCGCGAACTTGGGCGGGTCGAGCACGATGAGGTCGAACTTGCGGTTCTGGTCGCGCAGTTTGCGCAAAGCCTCGAACACGTCGGCGCATTGCCACTCTGCGCGCGATGCATCGAGTCCGTTCAATTCGACATTGGCTTGCGCCAGATGCAGCGCTTCCTGCGACGAGTCGATGGAAAGCACCGACTTCGCATCGCCGCGCAATGCATAGAGCGAGAAGCCGCCGGTGTAGCAGAAGCAGTTGAGCACGTCGCGATCGGTGGCCAGCGTGCCGGTCAGGGCGCGGTTGTCGCGCTGGTCGAGGTAGAAGCCGGTCTTCTGTCCGGCCGCCACATCCACCGCGAAAAGGATGCCGTGTTCGGTGACTTCGACCTTATCCGGCAATGCGCCACGCAGTACGCCACTGCGCACGGGCAACCCTTCCAGCTCACGCCCATCGGAATCGGAACGTTCGTAGATGCAAACGGGCGAACACAATTCCTGCAGAATGTCGGCCAGCGTGTCGCGCCAGTGTTCCGGTCCGGCACTGCCCAACTGCATCACCAGCACGCCGCCGTACTTGTCCACGATGAGGCCGGGCAGGCCGTCCGATTCGCCGTGGACCAGACGCATGCCGTTGCTGTCGCGTCCAAGGCCGAGCGAACGCCGCGCCTTCAACGCGCCGGCGATGCGGTTGCGGAAGAATGTCTTATCGATGAGGTCTTTCTCGTTCCACGACCACACGCGCGCGGTGATCTGCGAATCGGCGTTGTAGGCCGCCCAGGCGAGAAACTTTCCTGATGCATCGCGAACCGCCACGGTGTCCCCGCTGGCTGGTGCGCCATCGATGCACTCGACCGCGCCCGAGAATATCCACGGGTGGCGGCGCAGCAGCGATTTGTCGCGATCAGCCTTGAGGACAAGACCGGGCTCTGCCGAGGGATTGCCTGCGCGCGGCCTCGTAGCGGGTTGCGGCGCAGGTGCATCCGTCTGTTGCTTGCTGCGCTGCACGCGCTTGCGGAAATCCTTGCCGCCTTGCGACTGGCGGTGCGGCGTAGAGGGGGTTCGGGGTTTTGTTTGGCTCATGTTTTCTTTTTGGCACGCGGATGCGCACCGTCGTAGATCTTGGCAAGGTATTGGAAATCGAGATGGGTGTAGACCTGCGTGGTCGAGATGCTGGCGTGTCCCAGCATCTCCTGTACCGCGCGCAGGTCGCCCGAGGATTGCAGCACATGCGTGGCGAAGGAATGTCGGAGCAGGTGCGGGTGCACGCCGCTGGCGATGCCCTGCGTGATGCCGCGCTGGCGCAGCTGCAGTTGCACGGTGCGCGGGCTGATGCGGGCGCCGTTCTTGCCGACGAACAGCGCGGTCTCGTCCGGCCTGGCGATCTGGCTGCGCACCGCCAGCCACGCCTTCAGTGCATCGATCGCATGGCTGCCCATCGGCACGATGCGCGTCTTGTTGCCCTTGCCGGTGACGCGCACCGAGGCGTCGGCAAAATCCATGTCGACGGGAGCGAGGCTCACCAGCTCCGCCAGGCGCAGGCCGGACGAGTAGAGCAATTCGAACATCGCCTTGTCGCGCGCATCCAGCGGCGTCGCCACGGGCATCTCGACCAGCTTCACCGCCTCGTCGGGCGATAGAGCATACGGCAGGGTCTTGGGTGCTTTCGGCGCACGCAGGCCGACGCAGGGATTGCTCTTGCAGCCGTGGTCGCGCATCAGGTAACCATAGAAGCCTCGCCACGCCGAGAGCACGCGCGCCAGCGATCGCCCACCCAGGCCGCTGCCGTGCAACTGCGCGATGTAGCGGCGGATGTGGTGGCTTTTCAGGTCGGGCAGCGGTGTCGTCCCGGCGAGTGCCAGCAAGCGACGGATGTCGCGTGCGTAGTTCTCGGCAGTCAGCGGGGAATAGTTGCGCTCGTTGTGCAGGTAGGCGAGGTAGCCTTGCAGTGTTTCAGGGGCTGGTTCAGTGGTGGGCATCACACATGCAGGTTGAACGCGCTGCCCAGTGTCTCCGCGATGCGTTGCAGGAACAGCGTGCCCATTTCCGGGTAGAAACGCTCCTTGTCTTCGCTGGCGAGGATGAGCAGGCCGATGGTCTGGCCGTGCGCGCGCAACGGCAAATAGGCAAAAGAGCGCAGGTGTTCGCCGGCTTCGCCGAACCAGGCCAGGGTGTCATGCACAGCATGGTGAGTGCAGACAGGCAGTTTGTGTTCGTCCGCAAAGGCCAGTATTTCGGCGCTGGGTGGCTCGTCCTTCCACAGATGCAAGGCGACATGCGGAACGGCGAAGATGTCGCGCAGGTTGTGCACGATCAGGTTTTGCAGTGTGGAGCGGTCATGCGGGCCGAACAGCGCGCTGTTGAACTGGTGCACTTTGAGTTGCAGCGCATCGTTCTCCTTGGCGTATTCCAGCAGATCGTGCAGTTTTTTCTCCAGTTCCTTCACGCGCTCGCGCAAGGTGAGCAACTGCCGTTCGCTCAGCGAGATCGTGCGCCCGCCGTGCGGATGGGGCAGGTTGATCTGCGACAGCATCTCGGCGTGGTCTTCGAAGAACTGGGGGTTGTCCAGCAAGTATTGTGCTACGTCTTCTGCTCTCATTGTTTACCTTCTACAGATTGATCTCGCCATCGAACACCGTGATGGCCGGGCCGGTCATCAGTACCGGCGAATGCTCGCCGGCCCAGGTGATGCTGAGTGAACCGCCACGCGTAAAGACATGCACCGTGTTGTCCAACAGCTTGCGCCGGATGCCGGCAACGACAGCGGCGCAGGCGCCGGTGCCGCAGGACAGGGTTTCGCCCGCACCGCGCTCGTACACGCGCAGCCTGATGTGCGTCCGATCCACGATCTGCATGTAACCTGCGTTCACGCGCCTTGGAAAGCGCGGGTGATGCTCGATCAGCGGCCCTTGCGTGGCCACGGGGGCAGTTTCGATATCCTCGACCACCTGTACGGCGTGCGGGTTACCCATGGATACGGCGGTAATGTGCAGGACCTCGGTGCCGAGTTGCAGGGGCTGGATCACCTCATGGCTATCGCTCACAAAAGGGATCTGCGAGGGATCGAAGATCGGTGCACCCATATTCACGGTGACGCGTCCGTCGTCTTCCAGACGCGGCGAGATCAAACCGCTCTTGGTCTCCACCACGATCTCGCGTTTGCTTGTGAGCCTGTGTTCGTGCACAAAACGCACGAAGCAGCGGGCGCCATTGCCGCATTGTTCCACTTCTCCGCCATCGGCGTTGAAGATGCGATAGCGGAAGTCTGCATCGTCGCGCTGAGTCTTTTCCACCAGCAATATCTGGTCGCAGCCGATGCCGAAATGGCGGTCGGCGATGAAGCGTATCTGCTCGGGCGACAATGCGATCGATTGGCGCACTCCGTCGAGCACCACGAAATCGTTGCCTGCGCCGTGCATTTTGGTGAATTTCAGGGTCATCTCATTAGTTCTTCATATCTGAAGCAGTCCGTTGTGTGGTCGTTCACCATGCCGGTCGCCTGCATGTGGGCGTAGCAGATGGTGCTGCCGACGAATTTGAACCCGCGCCGTTTCAACTCCTTGCTCATCGCATCCGACTCCGGCGTGCTGGCCGGGATCCGGTCGATGCTGCGCCTCGCGTTCTGCTTCGGTTCGCCGTCGACGAACCGCCAGATGAATTTGTCGAAGCTGCCGAATTCGGATTGCACGTCGAGAAACTTCTGGGCGTTGGTCACGGCTGCGGCCACTTTCAGCTGGTTGCGGACGATACCCGGATCCTGCAGCAGCGATTCTATTTTATTCGCGTCATAGCGGGCAATCCGTGTCGCATCGAAACCATCAAACGCGGCGCGGTAGTTTTCGCGCTTTTTCAGGATGGTGATCCAGCTCAAACCGGCCTGCGCGCCTTCCAGGATAAGAAACTCGAAAAGCAATTGGTCATCGTGCAAAGGAACGCCCCACTCGGTATCGTGGTAGGCCTGATACAGCGGGTCGTCGCCGCACCAGACACAACGGGGCTTGTTCAAGACCCGGTTCCGCACAACTGGGTGTGGTCGCGGAACATGCAGCGATCCATCACCACGGTGATGCCCGCCTGTCTTGCGCGCAACGCCGCTTCCTCGTGCACCACGCCATCCTGCAACCACAGATTCTTGATGCCCAGCCTGATACAGCTGTCCACGATAGCGGGCACATGCTCGGGCGCACGAAATACATCCACGATATCGGGCAGTTCTGGCAGGCTTTCCAGGTCGGGGTAGGCCTTTTCGCCCAGCACTTCCGTCACCTTCGGATGCACCGGGAAAATGCGGTAGCCGAAGCTTTGCAAAGCCTGCGCCACGTGGAAACTGGGGCGGCCCGGGTTGGACGAAAGCCCGACCACGGCCACGCTGCGAACTTCGCGCAACAATTTGCAGATGTCCTGAGGGGCGGGATTGGAAAAGCTCATGCCATGTACGATAGCATTTTTTGCGCGATCCGGCGCGGGCGGGGCGTGCAAAAAAACGCTATACTGCGCGCCCGCTTCAACGCGCTCGTAGCTCAGCTGGATAGAGTATTGGTTTCCGAAGCTTACGGTCATTCGAGCGCTCTGAGGTAAAATGACCGAAGGTTCACTTTGTAGTATCCGTGCCTTTTTCAAATACGCGCTCGTAGCTCAGCTGGATAGAGTATCGGTTTCCGAAGCCGAGGGTCGTGGGTTCGACTCCCGCCGAGCGCACCAATTCAGACTTGTGGTCATGTGACTTTTGGTCACAAGCTTTCTTTAGATTAATCTCGTGCCCGTTCCGTGCCCAAAATGTGCCCAGCCTGTGCCCATATAATTTTGTCGGGTTGGCTAGGACGAATATTTTGAGTGTTGCTCATGGTGCCCAAATTATCAATGCAATTTCGCTGGCGATCACAACCAACTCTAGCTGGAGGCATTGCAGTAGAAGTGACGGCTATCTTCTGAGTACGTGGCTTGAAACCATGTCCAAAGTTGTTTTGGCCCACGCTCGGACATACAATGCCAAATCAAAATCAGAACAGTGAGCCGAGGGGGCGACTATTGTGGGAAAGAAAAACTCAGGAAGCCCTTTACTTATAGGGATAGTGGTCGTCATTTGGCTTCTGATTTCTATTCCCAGGGAGGTGTGGGTTGGACTAGTCATCCTGGCACTCGCCGTGTTGGGTATAAGATATTTCTTTAAGTCTCCCGGTACTACTGGCATTGTTTCCTTGTCCGATGAATCCTCGTCTCAAGCTGGTCAGCGGAACGCCAGATCACCAATTGCTCGATCTTCGAGGGTTGGATCAAATGTGGATGACTTAGTTACGATCACGATCAGCGATGGTAGATCTGGTCGGGATTATTCGATTCCTGCGACTCCTACCGGACGTCTAGAGAACGTTAAGTGGATTCCTCCTGGCCAACAAACTACAGTCGCAGGTATCGAGCTATCTGACGGAATGGTTTACGTCAGTACCGCCCGGAGGAGGGACTCTCAGGATCTCGACCCGGCACTTATCGACCCAAATCTCAAGGTTACTTCTGCTGAAATTGATTTGTCTATTCCACTTCTTGGCTACTGGCCAAGCTATTCAACAATATCCCCGGACGCCAGAAAGGCATACCTACGTTGGCTATCTGGTGGAAGAAACGCATCTTCAGCCAATATCGGGTATGTATTTCTATTTTTTTATGGTCTAGAACGTCGAATTTTAGTGGATGCGCCTGCAGAGCCTGCCGCTCGTGCGGAAGTCCCAACAATCAAGGCTGAGATTCAGCGACTGCTGGCAATTTACGGTGAAAATCACTCCTTCCGCCGGTACGCAACTCAACTACTAGACTTTATCGCCTTCACTCATTGTGCTGAGAAAGCATACTTAGCCCCGCCCCCGAGTATTTCCGAAAGGAGCTTCGAATTACCCTTTGGTCTACGAGTTGGATTGGGCCAGTTGGCAGTAGATCAAAAACCGGTCCCTCCCGATTGGGCTCTCGCATGGGCTCTTTCTGACCCCACTATCGCGCGACGAACTCCAGTTACGCGCTGTGCTGAATTATTTGCAGCTCTGTTTAAACAAAAATATGTTGAATCTTGCGGCGCAGGCTTAGCTCTCAAAGTGAACCGAACTAAGCTTCGGATATCCTACCACCCTGCATCTTCCAGCCTCGGTTACAACGGCTTCTCCCACTCAATAGGGGACCTCCCTGATGTATCAGCTGTAAGAACTCCCGTAACTAAATTGCAGCAAATTGTAGATGAATGTACTACAGACCTTGATTCCTATAGTCGTTATCTTGGACGCAATCCAGACAAAGCGGAGACACTTGAGGCGCTACTGCAGCTTCCCGTGTCCCTTTGGCCAGTCCCGGTGCGCACAGAGCTAGAGGATCTCAAAAAGCAAGTTGGGGAGGGTCTTCTGCTGATGTCCTTTGGGGAGCTCTCTGGTCGCCTCAAGAGCGCTGGTGGACTATCTCGCGAAAAAGTATTGGGATTGGCACGCGCCCTTGAAAGTCTTCATCTTGGTCTAGAGCCTGATGTACTAGCCGGTTACAAAACGCCCAAGGCGGAGGACAAAATTGCGCTGTTTGCTAGCCCACCCGAGGATAGCGCTGCGCGCAATGCTCCGGCTTATGCTGCCGCTGTAGTAACTTTGGATTTGGCATGCGGGGCTGCGCTTGCCGATGGCGAGTTTTCATCACACGAGTTGCTGCACTTAACCCGTCAAATCGATTCATGGGCACATCTCAGTGACGCGCATCGAAAGCGCCTCAAGGCCCATCTGCGCTTAGGCATGGATCAACCTTTGCCTCTTTCTTCTCTCAAGAAGAAACTAGATCCGCTATCGGTAGAGGCGAAACGATCGATTGGTCGCTTCTTGGCTCATCTCACCCAAGCGGATGGAAAAGTCACACCCGACGAAGTCAAATTCCTGGAGCGCGTCTACGTAACTCTAAGCCTTAATTCACAGCTCTTGTATTCTGATCTTCATGTTGTGCCAGATGCGAACGGGAAGGGATTTTCACCTACAGTCAGCAGCACGCAGAAATCCACGCCGACATCCGGCTTTACTCTCAATGCCGAGCGTATCGCCCAACTGCAGAAAGAAACAGAGGAGGTGTCAGCATTGCTGGCCGGCGTATTTGCTGAAGAACAGCATATCGAGCCCCAATTCGAGGAAGTCGCTATCGACGAACCATCGCCGGGGGCGGCAGGCATACTTGGCCTAAATACAGAGCACTCCGCCTTTGTTCGTCGCTTGGTGTCACAGTACAGTTGGTCAAAATCTGATTTGAACGACATAGCCGCGGATATGGAATTAATGCTGGATGGTACGCTGGAACACATTAACGAAATGATGTTGGATATGTTCGAAAAACCATTGACCGAGGGCGATGACCCCATAGAAATTAACCGTGAACTAGTGGAGCAATTACCCATATGAGTACCATCAGAGCAAAAGATCGTGATGCAGTAATTCAATCCCTACGAGCAGGGGTTGTCCCACGGTCAGGTCAACACCTCGTGCAGGTGGGGCGCGTCAAGGAACTCGAAGCGCTAATGAAGGATGTCGAGCGGATCGCTGATTGCGGTTCAGGCTTTCGCGTTGTGATCGGCGAATATGGATCTGGTAAAACATTTTTCTTGAATCTGGTACGTGCTATCGCTCTGGAGAAAAAACTGGTCACTATGTATGCCGACCTCAATCCAGATCGAAGGTTGCACGCTACAGGAGGTCAAGCGCGCTCACTTTACGCCGAACTGACCAAGAATATGGCAACACGTACTAAGCCCGATGGCGGCGCTCTATCCGGAGTGGTTGAAAAGTTTGTGGCGCAAGCAATATCAGATGCCAAGGCGAATGGAACGACCACTGAGGTGCTTATAAAGCAGCGGTTAGAGCATCTGATGGAGATGGTAAATGGCTACGATTTTGCGGAAGTCATAGCAGCATACTGCCGAGGGTTCGAGGAAGGAAATGAACAGTTGAAGGCGGACGCAATTCGCTGGCTTCGCGGCGAATTCTCGACAAAGACTGATGCCCGAGCCGCACTAGGGGTTCGAACCATTATTGATGACGCGTCGGTGTATGACCAGCTCAAGCTACTTGCACGTTTTGTTCGCCTGGCCGGCTATAGTGGTTTGATGGTCTGTCTCGATGAACTGGTTAACCTGTACAAGCTAGCAAATACGCAGGCTCGGAATTCCAACTATGAGCAGATTCTTCGTATCCTGAATGACTCTTTACAAGGCTCTGCCGAAGGGTTGGGTTTTGTGCTCGGTGGCACACCCGAATTTCTCATGGATACTCGCCGAGGTCTTTACAGCTACGTCGCGCTGCAGTCGCGACTTTCAGAAAATACCTTCGCCAGAGACGGGATGGTTGATTACTCAGGGCCGGTCATGCGCTTGGCCGGTTTAACGCCAGAGGACTTCTATGTGTTGCTTCATAAGCTGAGGCATGTTTATGCTTCAGGGGACGTGGCCAAGTTCCTTCTGCCGGACGAAGCAATACCGATATTCATGGAGCATTGCTCCAAGCGTTTAGGTGAAGCTTATTTCCGCACTCCTCGGACTACGATAACTGCATTTATTAACCTCCTAGCTGTCTTGGAGCAAAATCCTGGTGCTGATTGGAAAGAGCTGATTGGCGCGACCGAAGTAACGGTTGATGACGGGGCAGCAGCCGATCTTGCGGTTGATCATGACGACGAACTCGCCAGCTTCCAACTCTGACTCCCAGGGTTTTAACCAGCTAAACGGACAAATTCAACGCTGGATTTGGAATGAGGGTTGGACCGAATTGCGGGATGCTCAAGAGCGAGCCATACCCGCCTTGATAAACGCTGACCGCGATGTAATTGTGGCTGCCGCAACTGCGGCAGGGAAAACCGAGGCGGCCTTTTTCCCCATACTGACGCATTTACTGAGCAAAGCACCCGACATCGGTACGGTGCTTTATATCAGTCCTCTGAAAGCGTTAATCAACGACCAATGGAGCCGACTTAACGGCTTATGTGAATCGCTCGAAATCCCCGTTACTGGTTGGCATGGCGATATTTCCTCCAGCCATAAGAAACACTTCCTTAAGAATCCTAATGGCATCTTACTGATCACGCCTGAATCGCTTGAGGCTCTATTCGTGATGCGTGGCACAGCCATGCCAGGCCTTATGGCGAACCTCCGCTATGTGGTGGTCGACGAATTGCACGCGTTCATCGGTTCAGAGCGAGGTAAGCAACTTCAATCACTGCTTCACCGACTAGAGCAAATTGCAGGTCGTCGTGTGCCTCGCGTCGGGCTATCGGCTACCTTGGGTGATATGCGGTTGGCAGCCCGTTTTCTTAGGCCGTCTGATGCTGATCAAGTGGAACTTATTGAGACGAAGGGAAGTGGTCAGGAGTTGAAAGTGCTTCTGAAAGGGTACTTGGCAAAGCCACCACGTATTGAGTCCAATCCGGATTTAGACAATCCAGAGATGGAGGATGTCGTCTCTGGAAGTATCGTCGATGTAGCTGCGAATCTCTACAAGGTGTTGCGTGGCTCAAATAATTTGGTATTTCCGAATAGCCGACAGAAGGTTGAAATCTTCACAGACTTGTTGCGCAGAAGCTGTGAGCGTGACTCTGTTCCAAACGAATTTTGGGCGCATCATGGAAACTTGGCCAAAGAGTTTAGAGAAGAGGCAGAGCAAGCTCTAAAGGACGGTACTCGCCCGGCTACGGCAGTTTGCACAACAACGCTTGAGCTCGGTATTGATATTGGTTCGGTCAAAAGTATTTGTCAGGTTGGAGCTTCACCATCCGTGGCAAGTCTACGCCAAAGGCTCGGGCGCTCCGGCCGCAGAAAAGGAGAGGCAGCCATTCTTAGGGCCTACTGCATCGAGCCAGAGCTTCAGCCAAACTCAGGCATTTCGGACTGCTTACGCGAGGGGCTAGTTCAATCAGTAGCGATGATTCGATTGTTGATAGCTGGGTGGTTTGAGCCGCCGCGAATTGGTGGCCTACATGGCTCAACTTTGATTCAACAAATCCTGTCGATTATTGCAGAAAGAGGTGGGGCAAGTGCCGGCCAATTATGGACAACCTTGGCAGCCCCAGGTAGTCCGTTTGAAGGGTTAACTAGGGATGAGTTTGTTCTTCTGTTAAAACACATGGGTGAGCGGCAGTTGCTGACTCAAGATAGTTCAGGGTCTCTCCTTCATGGCACGCTTGGTGAAAAACTCGTTAATCATTATGAATTCTTTGCAGCGTTTTCTAGCGAAGAGGAATTCCGATTGGTATGTGAAGGCAAGGTGCTTGGTTCACTTCCAGTAAGCCGTCCGCTGTTACCAAAACAGTGCATCATTTTTGCGGGACGCCGCTGGCGTGTCATTGATGTTGATTCAGGGAAAAAACTCATTGTCGTTGCCCCGGATAGGGGCGGTGCGCCGCCGGCCTTCGAGGGTGGTGGTTCGATGGTGCATGATCGAGTTAGGCATGAAATGCGGTTGGTTCTAGCTGAGGAAACCTCGGTGCGATTTCTTGACCAAGGGGCACTCAGTCTATTGGATGAGGCGCGGAGTTACTACAAGCGAGCGGGCTTAGACAAGATCCAGTTGATCCAACGTGGCTCTAATGTTCAACTCCTGACTTGGCGAGGAGACTGGGTCAATGATGCGCTCGCGCTGCTGCTTACACAACATCGTTTGACCGCGAGTAACGAGGGGTTGCTCATTAATGTTTCTGGCGGCGCAAAAGAGCGAGTCCTCGATGTGCTTGAAGAAATCGCTCAACTTGAGGAGCTTGACCCTATTGAACTCCTCGCTAACGCCAACAATATCATCCGGCAGAAATGGGATTGGGCCATGCCCGATGATATGGCACGGCAATCGTTTGCTTCTCTTTGTCTTGACTTAAACGGGGCGAGGGACGCGGCAAATCAGTTGGTTTCAATTCAGCTGTAATAGTTCACGCTTAAGAAACTCAAGGTGCATTGCAATTGTATTCGACAGACAATCGGGGCAACGGAGGAATGCTAGCTGCCGAAATGTTGGAAGATGAATTTTCTCTAGGTTGTCGAGGACGGCATGGCGCTATACTCTATCGCTAATACATTCAGGCAGCCAAATTATTGCAATGTTCTTCGAAGCTGAACGCCAGAACTTCTTCCGACCGCTGAGCGGAAAGCGTCGGGAATTCGTGGCTGCTTGCCTTCGTTCGCTCTACGAGCGGCTTCATGGCCCAGGTGCTGATTACTCGCAGAACCTGCACAGAGATAATCTTCGCGACGTATTGATGCCAATCATCCAAGAGTACTCTAGCGACATGGTTGGAGAGATAGGTGCTGAGGACGACGAACTGGGGGGCATCGATAGCAGTGATGCACAGCAGCTAGCTGGTGCCTTGATACGTGCACTGCTAAAGGATGGATGGTTAGAAACCTTCGGTGACCGCGTCGGACTCGTTACTGCTTATCGCTTTACCCGGCCGGGCAAGCTATTTGCCGAGGCTCTGTGGTCGTTAAGTCGCCTGCGTACGCGTAGTCGGCAGCGCAATGTTCGCGGATGCCGCAACGCACTTGAGGCCGCCCGGAAAAATGTCGATGCCTACGACCTTGTCGATGCCTATGACTACGCCGAGAAGGTTATCAGCGACCTATCCGAAGGCGTAGATTACTTCCAGGAGCTGGTTCGCCGCTTGATGTCAGAGGCGTCTCGTACTCCGTGGGATGAGTTCATGGAGTTTCTTGACCGGTTCGAGAAAGACTTCAAGAAGCAAATGACTGCTGACAACGTTGAGCGGCATCGTCAGTCAATTCGCGAAACTATTCATAAGCTACGTTGCATTGAACAGGGTCAATTCGGGATGCTTGAACAGCAACTGCAAGACATTGCTACCTGGGCGAATCCAGAGCGCCAAGCCAACAGCACGCTTGACTGGATGCTGGATCGCATTGAGGAAATGGTCGAGGCAGCCTGCACGACAAAGCATCCAGAATTGCTGAAAGCCATGAATATTTACGTTCGCCGGGCGACCAGTATCGTTCAGCAAGCGATGCTTCTGCACAGTGGCAAAGCGAAATACAACTACAGTAGAGCAATTGCGATGGTTGCTGACCTTAAGGAGGAGCAACAAACAAGACTACTGTCCCGTATCGGCGAGGTCTTGGCATCAGCGGAGGTTCGAGTCCTAGATCCAGCTTCGTTCAAGTTACGCTCTGCCTCCCAGCGCAGGAAAGCCTTGGCTATTACTGTTCAACCACGGGTTAGCAGAGACTCGCGATTGGCTGCCGCGATGCACCGCGCTGAAGCTGGCGCTTTCGCCTTATCGAATGATGATATTGCAGACAGTCTCCGACGTGAACTACGATTGCGTAATCGCCCAGTCCGTCTATCAACACTACCGATCAAAACGGCCGCCGATGTGCTACAAGCAATGCAGGCCGTTGAGGCTATACGAAGCTCTATGGCTGGTGACATAAAAGCCACTAAGCTTTCAACCAAGCTGACAAACGATTTCTACTCAGCTGACGATTACCAGATTGAGTTCAAAAATGAGCCTGACAACCGCCGCGCTTGAACAACTTGAAATTGCTGGTATCAAAATGGACCGATTCCAAGAGTTGGTCACCCGACTCTTTGCCTACGGAATCATTGTTCGTGACGAAGATGGAGTCGAACAACGGTTTTACGATGACGCCAGACGCATCGAAGCTCTACTCTCTGAATATTTTGGAATGGCCGGATTCCATCTCCATCATGACATCAAAGGAGAGTTCTTCCGGTTGTATGCGCCAGGCGCCCAAGTCCCAGGCATCATCCCTGAAGACGCAGAGCCCGCCCCATCCCTTCGAGCGCGTGTAACTCCCGATTTCGTTGCAGCCGCATTAGCTTTGCGCTTCCTGTATCAGAAAGGTCTGACCGATGGCGGTAAGGACCTCACCGACGAAGGGGAAGTCCTCATTCGCTTCGACGAGTTGGCCGCAACATTGCAGACTCAGTTGAGGCGACCGCTGCCAGAGTCTGTAGTGGAGCGTGACAAGCTTCTTCGCGAACTAAAGCGACATCGCCTGATTCGATTGAGTCCGACTTTTTCTATGTCTGACGAAGATGCTCTGATTGCCATTCGCCAGACCATTCTCGGCATCATTAGTGAAGATGTACTTGCCGCAGCCCTTGAGGCTGATGGCGGAGACCCTTTGGAATCAGGTTCAGATACCACCACACAGGAAGTATCACAATGAAGCTTGAATCCCTCGTCCTCGTCAACTGGGGTTCACTACGTCCGGGTGAATACCCCATGGGCAACATGACGCTCCTGACTGGCCCGACCGGCTCTGGCAAATCCACAATGCTGGACGCACTGCAGACTGGAATGACTGCGGTCTATCAGCACATCTTTAGCTACAACCCTGGCCAGGACGAAACAATCCAAAGTGCCAGAAATGGTAAGACCAAGCGCACGCTTTGGTCCTACATCGTTGGTGCCGAGGATAATTTGTTTGCTCGTCCCGATGGTGCACATGGCTACGTTGGTTTGGTATTCAGGCCAAGCGAAGGGGAGGCTGGAAAGAGCTTCACGGCTCTAGTAGCCGCCGCTGCTCGTATCGATGGCTCCGGTGACCGGCGTCAGGCAGTACAAGAGCGGCTGGCACTACTCATCATTGATGAAGCCGAGCTTTGCCTAGACGATCTCATCAAGCTCGATCTAGATGGCAACATGCAGGTGGTCGAAGTCGAGAAAATCGAGTCGCACCTGAAAGCCCGCTATCCGAAGGTGAATAACCATCGCGACAACAAACGCGAATACCTCTGCCAGTTATACGGTCGATTTCGTGGTCAGAAGGTCGTTTCTTTTACTGAGGCTGAAGCTGCTGCAAAGGCTTGGTGCCAAGCTATTGCCCATAAGCCGATCGGTAGCGTCGACGAACTCGTTAAGACGCAGATTCTGGAGCATGACCCCCAGCAATTGTCACAGCGAATCTCGCAAATCAGCGACCTAGTCCGCCAAGTGCACAATTTGCGCCAAGAGGGTGAGCGTCTGAAGGAAAACATCGCTCGATTGGAAGATCTCGGCGGCACCATTGGGAAAGCTACGGAAGCCTACGAGAGGGCAACTATCTACCAAGTGTTGTCTTCGAAACGACTTCTTCTTGAAGACGAACGCCTGCTTGCCCAAGCTAACGAGAAAATTTCCGAACTCCAAGGGGCAATTGAGTCGAAAAAGGCAACGGTAGAACAGACCGGCAAGGAAAAACAAAATCATCACGCCAGTCTGGTCAAACTTGAAGCCAAGCTTTCAGGCATTCCGGCAGCAAACGAGAAAGCGCGTTTGGATGAGAGGGAGACCCGAGCCAACCAATCCCTGCGTGAGGCAATGGCCGAACTGGTTGCAGCACTAACGCACGTTGGCAGCCTCAGAAATGCGGCATCACAGCTTATCGCACTTCCAATTCCACATGAATTCCGAACTATTCAGGCTGCTGCAACAGTGATAGGGCAAGAGCTATCCAAATTGGGACGCTTGCCAATTTCGGAATGGAAAACACAGCTAGAAGGAGTTTTGAGCCAAGTTACCCTGAAAGCAACGCTGCCTGTTTCCAAGGTTCTACGTGACCTGGAAAACATCGCTGACAACTTCGATGGGCTTTACGAAGCCATGTCTGGAGCAACCAGCAGCTTTGCGTCGTCAGTAAACGAGCAGCTGGGCGTGCTCAATGGCTTACAGCAGGCTGCTGCGGATCGTGAACAAGCTGCCGCTGAACGTAAGAGGAATCTTGCTGAAGGTGGTGCTGACTATCCCCGTGAGGTGCAATTTGCTCTTAAGGCCTTCCGTAGTGAAATGCCTCGTATCACGGTACAGGTCCTTTGTGACTTGATTGAACCCGTTGATCCTGAGTGGCTGCCTGCAATTGAAGGCTATTTGGATGGCGCACGGTTTAACTTGATTGTGCCTGAGGAAGATGAGGAAGTCGCTACCCGTTTCGTCAAAGGCCAATTTCCGAAAGTTCGCGTTATCCAAGGTGCGCTTTGCCGAAGGAAGGCCAGGCCGGAACTGGTGCCGGATGACTCCATCATTCACGAATTGGCCACCGAGCATCCAATTGCGCAGGCCTATCTAGTGGAGCAATATGGCGCGGTAGTCAAGGTTCATGACTTTGAAATCCTACGCTACAAGTCGCGTGGCCTGATGAAAGACGGCCGCGCGGCGGGTGGCCGGACTTTCTTTACAGCTCAAGTCGAAAATCTGGTTTTTGGTAAGGCTCAGCAGGCTAACGCACGAGTGGTTGCCGAGACTGAGCATATACAGGCTGCTAGAGAGTTGACCAAACTCGAAGAACAACGTCGAGATCTGATAGCTCTTCTGGGTTTGGTGAAGCAGGGCAAGCTCCCGGACTTCGATGCCACGGCGCTTGCGAACCAAGCTGTCTCTGAACTCGAGTTGGTCTGGGAGGATGCAAAGCGTCTGGACCTGACCGAAGTCGAGGCATTGCTCGGTGAAAAGGCTGTCCTAGATATTCAAATGGGGCGTTGTGATACGCAAATTAGCAACGCCAACCAGAGTATTGGAGAATACAGGATCCTTCTAGTCTCGCAGCAGACTACGGTTAGCCAGAAGGAGGCTTCAATCCCAAATCGCAAACAGCGCGTTTCTGAAGAGCATCGGAAGCTGAAGGCTCTTTGCGAGGTAAACAGTAGCCTTTCGCATATCGCTATGCAAGCGCAGGTTGACGAATTGCTGGCAGCTGACGAAGGACCACAAAACCTGCAAGAGGCAGTTCAACAACTGCAGTTGAGCGCGCGTGATTTCACCAGCGATGTGCGAGAGACTGTTGGGGAATATAACCAGTATGCGCGGCAGGATGAGAGGCTCGAATTTCCTTATGGTGAGCATAGGGAAGGCAACTTCGCGCCGATGTATGGCTTGTTGGTTCAGTTGCACTCCAACGTGCGCGAGCAACTCAAGACCCAAAAGGATATTGGGTTGTACAAGAACCTCGCGCAACTTCGGCAGGCCGAGGATTCGTTCCGCGATGTTTTCACCAAACAGTTCTGCTACGAAATCCGGAATTCGGTTGATACGGGTGTTCGAACCCTCAAGGCGTTGAATCAAGAACTGGAAAAGCTGAAGTTCGGTACAGATAAGTTCCGTATTGACTGGTCGAACTGGGTCTCGGAATTTGAGGAGTACTACAAGTTCTTCAGTGCAGCCTATGACCTGGCCGAAACCCAGGAATCCGGTGGTCTGTTCGACCAAGAGGCTTTAAGTCCTGAGAATTGCGCTATACGCGACAGGCTCCTAGCGCTGTTGCTGTCAAATGATCAAGAGCGTGCCCAGAAGGAACTTCAGCGAATTGCCGACTACCGAAACTATCGGCGGTATGAGATTTGGAAGGAGTCAGATTCCGGCTCTCGAGTCGCCCTTTCAGAGTGGGGTACTGGCTCCGGGGGGCAACTTGAGACTCCTGCCTACATCGTGCGTGCCGCTGTTGTGACTAACCGGCTGAAGAATTTCGAGAAGGGAACTAATCTCAAGCTTTTGGTCAACGATGAATCCTTCGCTAAGGTGGATGAGCGTCGCGCACATGATGTGATGAAATTCATCAGAGACAGCTTAGGTATGCAGCTGATTTGTGCCATGCCCACCAAGCATGCGGGCGCGCTCAAGTCGGAGTTCACTAAGGAGTGGTGTTTCACAAGAACCAAAGCCGAGGGAAATGGTGAAGTGGACTTCATCTCAGAAGCCGACGAGCGTGAGCTGAATACCGACAAACTTCGGGAGCTCTGGGATTTACGCCGGCAGGAGGTTCGCCAGCAAGCACAGCTCCTTTTTGAGGAAGTTGAGGGCAAGGAGGTTGTATGAATGAGCCTCTCTGGCTAAAGGCTAATGGAACGCTTCAGCTACTGAACTACATTGTCGATAAGCTTGATGCAGCAGATTCCCAAGGCAAGTCATTGGTTCGGGCAATCAAACTTGACGGGAAATCATTCCCGGCGCTTTACAAGTCCGGCCTAGAAGAGGAAAGGGAGCAGCTATGGGGATTCCTTCAGCAGATGGTGTTGTGGGGATGGTTCTACGTAAAGCTTGACCGACCTCAGTCAGGCCAGGCTCTATACGAGTGCAATCCTCGGCTATCAATCTTGAATGAGTCAGAGGTGCGCCGGGTTACTGGTCGTCCCGTACGCATCCGGTCATCAGCCGAGCTATGGCGAGAGGCAGTATTTGTACATCTGAATTCAGATGAGTCGATAAAGGAAACCGTATCGCGGCTCAAGGTTGAGATTCCAGGGCGCAGCGCCGAGGAAATAGTGCATCAGTTGGCATTGCTGCCTTCCATAGCCAATGAACCGCTGCTTCTTCGGGAAGTATCGGCTCGCCTTTTCTGGGGGCAATCGAAGGTTCTGGATGGGCGGCAGCAATTAGTGGCAACCGTTCTTCAACAGGACGAGTGTCCATTCCCTGAGATGCCGGTTCAATTGCAGGTGCATCTACCGCAAGATGGTTTTTCTGGTGTCCTGTTTATTGAGAACCAAGCAACTTTTGAGCAAGCAACACGAGATTCTACGAAACGCTATCATGACTTGGCCTTGGTTTATTCTTCAGGCTTCAAAGGTAGCGCTAAACGCTTACGCTCGCCGTCTGGATCTTCAGTCTATTTTGCAGCACACGGAGCGATCGAGGAAAAGCAGACAGCCAAGTTCATAGGGTGGCTCCGGGCTGAAGTGAAGCTGCACAGCTGGTTTTGGGGGGACTTGGATTATGCGGGCATGCGCATTCTGGCTGCTCTTCGAGATGTATTTGACGGCCTTGCGGCTTGGCAGCCAGGTTATGAGCCGATGCTCGATCGTTTGAGGAAAAAAGAAGGGCATGCACCGGATGAGGCGGGGAAAGCCGGACAAGGAGTAATAGAGGAGACGGGGTGTCATTACGCTGATACGCAGCTGTTACCGTCCCTCAAAGTTTGCGGCACTTTTGTGGACCAAGAGGTTGTCTGATATCACTTCGGCTCTTGCGCTTCAATAACGTAGGATTGCGTTGGTATTCATTTCGGCCATCTACAGTGGCCACGATGGTGTAATCAGAAATGAGACATCATCTATGGATGCGCAATAATCATTTTGCGCGTTGATCCAACTGCCCGTCAACGCTGTGTACATCACTATCAGGTATGTATTCAAATATCTCGCTTACTGAACAGTTGAAATATTTGCATAGCGAGTTGATCACTTCAATTTCTACTCTTTCTGCAGTCTCATGGTAGAGACGCGTCGCAGTACCCCGGTTTATCCCCGTATCCCTTGATAAGTCTGAAATTTTCAGCTTACGCTCCCCAAGCAGGCGAGACAGATGGCACTTGATCAAAATAATCTCCAGAAGCGCAAAAAGCTCTACAAACGAAAAATATAGCTTTGGATTGTGCGGCGGTTTGCTAATATGACCTACAGGAGATCAATTGATCTTTCTGTGGGTAGTAATGGCCAATTGTAGTTCATTTTTTTGAAGGAGTAATCTTTATGTCACTGACATATTTAACGACCGATGAGTTATCAGGAGTAATCAAATACGACAGTCGCACCATCCGTGAACGCTTGAAAGATAGCGTGCTTCTTGAGGGAATTCATTACATCCGTCCATTCGGCGGCCGCAAAATTCTATATATCTGGGAGCATATTGAGCGAGACATGGTAACAGCGGGTAGCTCGCTTGCAATTCCCATGGCAAATGGAGGTGTTTGCCATGGGTAGTATCAGAAAACGCGACGATACCGGGCTTCTATTTATAGACTTTCGATATAGAGGTATTCGCTGCCGAGAACAAACCGCTCTCCCAGAAAGTGCCACAAACCGCAAGAAGGTGCAAAAAGTCCTTGATCGTATGGACTCGGAAATCGCGGCAGGAACGTTTGATTACCGTCGTTTCTTCCCCGGTAGCAAGAACGCGGAAAAGTTCGACGAAGCGGCGCCACCGTCAGTGCTCAACCAAGTCACTCAAGACGTGGCTAGTACGATGGCGCAACCAGGAGCTGCTCAAGTATCTGCGGGCGTTACTGGTACACCTTTGCTCCGTGATTTTGCTGCAACTTGGTTCACCGAGAAAGAGGTTGAGTGGCGCAAGTCACACAAGAAAACCATTCGTAGCGATATTGACGGTCGACTGATTCCCAAATTTGGGGATTGGGAGGTCGGCAGAATCACCAAAGCAGATTTACTTGCATATCGTGCTGATCTCGCCAAAGTCCAGGCACGAGGCAAAAAGAACATGCTGTCGAATCGCCGCATCAACAAGATCATGAATCTGTTGAGGCAGCTCATCAATGAAGCCGCCGACCGATTCAATTTTCGCACGCCATTCCAGAATATCAAACAGCTAAAGGTGAAACGAACAGATGTAGAGCCGTTCACGCTGGATGAAGTGAAGCTAATTCTTGCATCCATTCGGCCTGATTTTAAGAGCTACTACACAGTCCGGTTTTTTACAGGCATGCGTACGGGCGAGGTTGACGGGTTGAAATGGAAGTACGTGGACTTCGAGAAGAGGTTGATTCTGGTGCGTGAAACGATTGTGCTTGGTGAGGATGAATACACCAAGAACGACAGCTCCCAGCGTGACATTCAGATGTCGAACGTGGTGTACGACGCCCTCAAAGCACAAGAAAAAGTCACAAGAGACCATTCTGAGTATGTGTTCTGCACCCGCAACTGGACAGTACTCGACAACAAGAATGTCACGACTCGCGTATGGTATCCGCTTCTACGCTATCTCGACCTGAAACCTCGACGTGCCTATCAAACGCGCCATACCGCAGCCACGTTATGGCTGGCAGCAGGTGAGAACCCGGAATGGATTGCAAAGCAAATGGGACATACCACGACCGAAATGCTGTTCCGCGTGTATTCGCGATTCGTACCGAACATGACTCGGCAAGACGGCAGTGCATTCGAGCGTTTGTTGTTGCAAAGCAGTACGACGAATCAAACCAATGAAGTTGTCACACCGTGAAAGGGGGCGCCATGACTACTAACCGGCAAAAAACGACAAGGGCAAAGAGGACGATGCAGCCATCCAAAAAGAAGTTCGTCAGTACTAAGGCGCAGCCACTGGCGGATGAGCTTCTCCAACTGAACGACGACTTCGCAGAATTCAGTGATATGAGCGCGTTTCTGTGCAACGCATTTGCAATCACATTGGCAGAACACGAATGGCTGAACGAGGAAATAATTTCTGGAGCCAGGATTTGTTCAAACTGGCTCTATTCCCGGACATGCAAGTTTAAGGATGACATTCGGCATGTGAATACGAGCTACGCGGAGGTAGTACGTGAAAAACAAAATGCCAAATAGAGCCCGGCCAGAATCGTTGCCATGGCTTGTGATTATCACGGTACTTACGCTGGCCACAGTTTCAGCATGGCTAGTGTTCATGTGTGACTGGGTGCCCTCGGTAGCCCTTTTTGTTGTTGGATTTAGTGCGCTGGGATTCATATTCGCACTACTGATTGTACTCATGATCCTAGCACCCCGTGAAGACAGACCGGAATTATGGAAACAGATCTGGCAGACATGCAGGAATGATTTGGATCTTTTACTCAAATTTTTCAGGATAAAGAATTAGATGACAAACACGACATATGAAACGCTATACCTTTGCGAGAAACCATCGCAAGCACGTGCGCTGGCCAGACAGCTAGGCGCATCCAATAACGAGGACGGTGTTTTCACAGGCGGCGGAGCCGTTGTGCTTAACGCATACGGCCATTTGCTGAATCTGGCTATGCCGGATGAATATAGCGACCATGATCGTGGACCATGGAGTCTAAGCAATCTCCCAATTGTTCCCCGGAAATGGGAATGGAAGGTCAAGGCGGAACATATCGAGCATTACAACAAGATTGCTGCATGGCTTGATCGAGTCAAAACGGTGGTGATCGCAACCGACCCGGATGAAGAGGGTGAAGTCATTGGCCGCCAGATTCTTTACGAATTGGGTTTCAAGGGAGACATCCGGCGTCTGTGGGTTTCCGCGCTTGATCCCAATTCATTGAAACAAGCGCTGAACAATTTGTTTCCATTGTCTGACACAGACACGGCTTACCGTGCCGGCTGCGTGCGCCGTCAGTTGGATTGGTTGTATGGCATCAATCTCAGTCGGGCGTTTTCGGTTAGCTCCGGCCAGCGAACCAGCATCGGTCGCGTCAAGACACGGTTACTAACTGAGTTGGTCCGCCGCGAGTGCGAGATCAAGTGCTTCACCCCAGTGAACTACTACACTGCCACAGCAAAGTTCGAAGATGTAGTTCTCGAATGGCAGCCTGCTACCGGATGTGTCGATATCCCTCAATTACCCCTGGATGGGGAAGTCACGGGAATTTGCATAACTGCCAGTGAATATCAGGAGACTCTGGAGCCGTCCTTGCCGTTGACGCTTTCGGCGCTTCTGGCCGATGCGGCTGACATCGGCATAGATGTGACCAGCGGCTATGCAGCAGTGCAAAAGCTGTATGAGGCGGGAGCAATTAGCTATCCGCGTACCGGCTCTACGGTAATGCCGGGCCACGGAAAACATGGTTTCGCTGTTCACCATGCCATCGTCAATATGAGAGATGCCTGTCCCGACTGGCTGCCAGATACGTGCCAGATAATTTTCAACATGGTGCATCACAACTGCGTGTTGCAACATATTGGAGCGGCGACCGTTCACGTGCGCAAGTTGGTGTTTGATATGGGCGGCGAGATATTTACAGCTGCAGACCGCTGGGTTGACCCGCTCAAACCTCGTGAAGCAGGATGGTTGCTCTGCGATCCTGGCAAACACAGCGCACTTGAGAACAACGTCAAGACGGCAGCGTTTAAGCCCGGAGATCAAGTCCATGCGACACTGAAAGTAGAGCGCAATCTAACCGTGCCGCCTGAGCGGTATACGGAAGCCTCTTTGCTCCGCCATATGGCTAAGGCCGAAATTGGTACGGAGGCAACTCGGGTGGATGCGATAAACAACCTGGTTATCAACCAAGTCGCGGAACGCAAACAGGCAAAGCCCGGCAGTTCACAACAGCTAAGCCCGACAGAGAAAGGGATGAGCCTGATTGAACGGCTGCCGCCCTCGGTAACGGGAAATACCATGGAAAATCAGTTGCGCAATGCGTTGATCTACGTTCGAAGCGGACAGGCCGACTTTACTGGGCACCTGCGAAATGCGTCAAAATGGCTTGCTACGACGATCAGCAGAATGAAACAGAACAGCACCTACGATCTGATCCGGAGCTAATGAGTTAGCCGTGAGAGCCATAATATATGCATCATGATGCATATATAAATAGTAATTAGTTGCACTATGATGCAACTATAATATTGACTTAATTGCATCATAATGCATAATTATGGCATGAAATCACGATTCAAAGACTTGAAGCAACGCCAGCTAGATGCTGGATTGGCACGCTGGCGCGCAGCAGAATTGCCGGCGCGGCCTCCGTCTGGCTGGATAAAAGCCATTCGTGAAAGTCTGGGCATGCCGGCGGTATACCTGGCAAAACAATTGGGCGTCGTCCAATCATCCGTTCATCGTTTGGAAAGCTCAGAAGCAGACGACACCATTACATTGGGTAGTCTCCGGCGAGCCGCAGACGCACTGGGATGTGAGCTGCGATATGCGTTGGTGCCCAAGAAAACGATCGCACAGACCCTGGAAGACCAAGCCAACAAAGTGGCACGAGAACGAATGGCGACCGTTGTTCACAGCATGGCATTGGAAGCGCAAGCGACCTCTGTTGAGAGCGCAGAAACCCAGGTAAAAGAAATAGCCAACAGTATGCTTCAAGGATCCAAGCGAGAGCTATGGCGGTGAATCTTGAATACTTGCCGGGCGCCACTCCGCTGGATGCGGATGAACTCGCCTGCTTGATTCCCAAACACATCACCACACAGGGTGAGCTAAACGAATGGGAGCAAGTCAACATCGAGCAGGGTGAGGCATGGGCACGTAAGCAGCGAAAAGAAATTGTCAACGAAGGGTTCTTGCGCGAATTACACCGGCAAATGTTCGGTGAAACCTGGGCTTGGGCCGGAAGCTTCCGCAAATCGGACAAAAATATTGGCGTCGGATGGCAACAGGTCAGTACGAAACTGCGAGATCTTCTCGAAGACGTGCACTACCAGATTGCGCATGCGACGTTTCCACCAGACGAAATTGCCACACGCTTTCATCACCGTTTGGTAGCGATTCATCCCTTTCCCAATGGCAATGGGCGTCATGCACGGATGATGGCTGACCTGCTTGTCCAAAAGCTGGGTTATCCGCGTTTTACCTGGGGCAGCAAAAGTCTGACCAAGGCTACAGAAACACGTGAGAGATATATTGAAGCGTTACGCGCCGCTGATAACGGCAATACCAAGCCGTTGCTGATTTTTACTAGAAGCTAGAGCGCAAGAAAGATTTGGATCATGTGCGATGCTAAGGTCTGGTTACATTTGATACTGACTGTTTGCCAGCTGACGGGTAGTTGCAACTCATACAGTGCAAGCCGGTCCTCGCAATTTTCGTTAGGCATGGAGCGAGCTTTAAAGGAAAAACGGACCTAGCGCCAACTGCCAATTCTCTGGAAATTAAATCAATCACTGGTTGAACCTTGGGCTATCGTTAAAATTTCTAAAGGTCCAGAATGCTGAACGCATATTTCTGCTTGGAGAATTGCCGTTAATCGATATATTGCGCTAAGGCATTTTACTTTGACGGACTGCTATCGTCCCATCAAGACGGTCAAGTCCCTTATTCATCGCGTACAAAGCGTAATGAACTCTTCGGCCGGTAGGGGGCGACTGATCAAATACCCCTGAATCTGATCACACCCTAAGTCATTCAGAAGAGATAATTGGGCCTCAGTTTCCACCCCTTCAGCGATAATGGTAAGTTGAAGAGTATGGCCCAGTTGGATAATGGCTTTAACGATGGCGGCGTCTTCTGGATCTTCCACCATGTCGCGCACGAATGACTTATCTATCTTGAGCTTATTCACTGCTAGTCGTTTAAGGTAGGACAAACTAGAGTAACCTGTCCCGAAATCATCAATAGAGAGCTTGATTCCAAGCTCTTTCAGATCATGGAGCGTTTTCATGACCACCTCCATGTCGTGCAATAGAATGGACTCCGTGAGCTCCAGTTCCAGCTGAATGGCTGGCAGACCTGTTTTTTTAAGTGTATTAGTCACTGTCTCAACGATGTTACCACGCTTGAATTGTAGTGCAGAAAGGTTAACCGCTATAACCAAGGGAGGTAACAAACACATTTTTCGCCAATCTTGAATTTGTCCGCATGCTTCATTCAGCACCCATTCGCCAATAGGGATAATGAGGCCACTCCTCTCCGCTAGCGGAACAAATTGATCCGGTGAAATAAGCCCCAATGTTGGATGTTGCCAGCGTATCAAGGCTTCAGCGCCTATAATGTGCCCGCTGGCGCTATCAGTCAGGGGTTGGTAATAGAGCCGGAATTCCTTCTTACTTATCGCATTGTGCAATTGCCCCAGTAGCTGCATGTGATTCATTGCATCAATATTCATTTGCTCAGAGAAGAAGCGATACGTATTTCGTCCGGCGTCTTTTGCCTGATATAGCGCAGTGTCGGCCTGCTTGATCAGAGTATCGAACTCCTTGCTATCCCCGGGAAAGAGACTGATACCGATACTAAAGGAGGCATTCAGTATGTGGCTATTGATATCGAATGGCTCGACGAAAGCCTCAATGATATTTTGGGCTATGGCTTCAACGACGCCTGGTTCAAGTACATTGGTCAGCAGAATAACGAATTCATCTCCACCCTGACGGCTGATCGTATCGGTCTCGCGGATACAACCATGCAGCCTTTTAACAACACGAACCAGCAATTGGTCTCCGACGCCATGGCCCAAGCTATCATTGACTTGCTTGAAATTGTCGAGGTCAAGAAAGAGGACGGCCACATCTGCACGCTCACGATGTGAGAGTGCTACTGCCCGGTCGAAACGGTCGCGCAGTAATAACCGATTAGGCAAGCCCGTTAGAGAGTCGTGGTGTGCCAAAAATTCAATCTCTTTCCGTGCCGACTCATGTTCGATGCGCATGCGCAGTGTTTCAATCCCATAGGCAAGGTCTCCGGCAAGTTCTTCCAATAATTCCACCTCTTCCGGGATGAACGCATGGGGTTCTGATGAGTAAATGGTAAACGCACCTAACGCGCGCTTATTGACAACAAGTGGAAGTGCAATACTAGACTGGTAACCTCGTTTGACTGCTGCCTTCCGCCATGGCTCCATTCTCGGATTGGACTGACATTCCTGATTGATTATCGTTTCTCCAGTTCTAATCGAAGTACCTGTTGGCCCCTGTCCTAACTCCGTATTTGCCCACGTAACATTTACGTTGTCCAGATATCCTTCTTCGTAACCGGATTGCGCGACCGGTTGAACGGATTTGGTAGCATCATCTTCTGCGAAACCTACCCATGCCATCAAGTAGCCGCCGATTTCTACTGTTAGATGACATATCTTCGTTAGCAGTTCTTCTTCATTTTCGGCGTGAACTAACACCGTGTTGCATTTGCTCAGGAGCTTGAGGGCACGGGTGAGTCTTTGTTGTTCAAATTCTGCGAGCTTGTACTCGGTGATATTTTCGTAGATGCCCAGAATACCGATTATTCTACGAGACGCATCTCTCAAGGGAACTTTGGAAGTGCGTAGCCAGATTACTTTACCATCTGGAGTGGTCGAAGGTTCTTCGTAACTCAGCCTTGGATATTCAGACTCCATCACAAGCTTGTCATCGGCACGATAAAGTTCAGCCTGATCCTTCCAGCCCAAATCGAAGTCGGTTTTGCCAGCCAGTTCGCGAGGATGATCCAACCCGGCATCTTTCGCAAATAACGTGTTGCAACCTAGATAACGTGAGTCGCGATCTTTCCAGAAAATGCGTATTGGAACGCCTTCAATAATGTCCTGAAGCAGCGCTTTATATGAGCCTGTTGGATTTGCTTTATTCATTGAGCTTTGTTCATCCCGGAGGCTTTCTACGCTTTCGTTGTCAACTTTCAAACGAGCCAGCTAAACTGACTACAGTACTATTTCAATATGCAACGTATCTGAATATAACTGCCCCGCGCATCTTAATGATCCATGACGCGTCATTCTAGAACGTTTAGCGCAATACCGTCAGCGGGCATTACCCAGCAAAAACTATCGAGAAGCCAAGGCTTGGATAGCAGCAGTTCTAAGCTGGTGGAGATTCCAGGCTTGGCGGCGTGCGTCGGAGCGAAGTTCTGAATTCGCCCAATGCAAAAGTACCAAATTTCGCACATCAGCCTCATCAATGGCTTGCATCAGTACCGACTTGTCGGTGTTGTCGCTGAGCAAGATCAGAGCCGTATCCGGGAGGATGTGCTGCACCTTGCCAAGCAATTTAATGCCTTCCATGTCAGGCAGGATTTGTGCTGAGATGATGAGATCGAAAGAGTTGCTCTTCGCATGAGCAAGGGCAGCTTGTGCACCATGGAAGATATTTATGATGAATTTAAATTTGCTAAGAGGAGTCTCTTGTTTTATTTCCTGTTGAATCGTGCGATATAAGCTCTCATGCCCATTTACATCAGCTAGTTCACGAGACATTAATTTAAGTAAATGATCATCACTGTCTACAAGAACAATTCGGAAGGGAGAATCGCTAGGAATCATTTGTACATCAGTATTGCTTTGGCGGCGTGCATCCGCCTGATGATGATTATCCAGAATTGCATCGCGGTATTCCAGCGCTTGCCGGATGCTGGATAACAACTCATCTGTTTTCCATGGCTTTGAGAGAAAACGATAGATATGTGTTTCGTTGATCATACGGATCAGCGTGTCAATATCGGAGTTTCCACTTAACACTATTCGCGACGCATTAGGCTGCATCTGACCGAATTCCCTGAGGAACTCGATGCCATTTATACCCGGCATCTTGTAATCGGCAACCACCAGATCGAACTGTGCTTTTCTGCAACGTTCAAGCGCCGCGACAGGGTCATCGAATGTCTCGATCTCGTAGCGATCATTCAGTTCACGCCGAAGCGCGTTGAGTACGCTAGGCTCGTCGTCGACCAGCAATATCCTTTTCATGGTTCCCTCGCACAACAATTTCCTGCAGGAAAACGTCCGTCGAACAATAGCTTGGCAATCAGCGCATTTCCCTTCGGTGTGTCTCCGACGAAAAAGGTTCAGCGCGAGCGAGCGTACTGCCACACAAGCAGCTTATATACTTGAATGTTAACAAAAACAATATGCCAAACTGTCTAGCGTGTATCTATGCCTATCAATTAAATGGGCTATCATGAGCAACGCATGGTTGATTAGTGAAAATGACTTAAACGGCGAATTTGCCTTCAGTGCTGATATCGGCTTTTTGATACTGATTAAGATGTATCGTGATATGCATATGCCGGTCATACGTGACTGGCGGCACCGTTAGCAATTGATCAGGTAGAAAATGATTGAGCATTTCGCTTCAGACTGGGCACGCGCATATTTTTGATCATGAGTACTGGAGCTTGTGATCAGCAGGTCTCCGACAGATTGTAATGCGCAATAATTCCTTATCAACTTCAATCATGAGGATGAAACCAGACTTTGAATATTTCGGACGCGATTGTTCAAACGCCAAGGCAAATCACATAGGTGGCACTATTGGAGATGTCGCCCGTCGCAATAGCCGTGCCGCCAATCTTATTGGACGTCATCATTGTGCCAGAACTGGTGTTCCCGTCATCCATCACGAAATCGAGCCGCTTTACCACCGCACCCGCTATGTTGTCGGTGCAAATAATGTAGCTCCCGTTTATTCCTGCAATTGGCGGGCCGGATGGGTTAAAAACACCAATCATGCCACTAGGCATTTTGAGTGGAGCGTAGACAGTAGAGTTATTAATCGTATTCTGCCCTGAGGCGGCCGGCAACATCTTCTTCCATAGGCTGAAGATTTCTCCTGATGTTGATTTCCAATCTCCGCTAATAATGGTATTCAAATTGTTGTCATCACCAAGACCAGCTGAGTCTGGCAACGAATGCGATGACGTTTTACGAAAATTGCCGCGCATTGGATTTGAGCTGTCTTTCGCATCATAAATGGCTGTCCGAATGCTATTCAAATCACGATCCAGGCGATTCACTTTGGTGTTGATGGTGACTGTCTGGCCTATCACCACAAACGACGCTAGCAGGCAAACTATCGCTACCGCGATGGCGATTTCAAACAAGGTGAATCCTAATTGGTCTGTTCGCTGCATGATTGGCCTTCGTTGTGAAATTGATTTTTCGCAATGATAGGCAATATTTGTGCCCGATTGACCATCGGCTTAACCATTCGCTAAATAACGTAAATAGTCACGCTTCGTTAATGAAGGCCAGGGCACGATGACGAAGTTCAGTCATGAATTGACGGGTAATCAGAAGAGAGAGCACATTTCTCTTGCGGAATAAACTTTAACTTGTAAGGGGCCAAAAAAAGTGAATGGGATTATCGGGCGGGGAAAGGACATTTGCATCGGCGGGTACAAATAGTCAAAATGCAGCCGACCTAGAGACAGTTGCGGATAACTAGTAAGGCTATACCCACCGAAAAAAATGGGGCAGAGAATTGCGCGCACGAATCAATCACGAAATTCCGGACTTCGACGAGACAATGGCCGTATTTGCTCAGGGAATAACGCGGCTAAGACCTCTTTGACATTAAGTATCTAGACCATTTGGCATATACCCAGATATGCGCTTTGGGTGTACGGTGTGGTGTCCTACGAAAGCCATCGAACATCATTCGGGGGTTGCGATGAAAAAATCTGATTTCCTTGTTATCTTTACCTTGGACGATCAACGCTACGCATTGCCTTTGCATGCTGCGGAACGAGTGGTGCGCATAGTAGCCATCACGCCTTTGCCAAATGCACCGGCCATCATTCTTGGAGTGGTCAATTTTCAGGGGCGAGTCATCCCGGTGATCAATGTGCGGCGCCGCTTTCGCCTTCCGGAACGTGAGATTGCCCTGACCGACAAACTGGTTGTCGCGCACACGGCGAGACGGGCTGTGGCGCTGATGGCGGACGCCGTGCTGGATGTCATCGCGGGTTCAGAACAGAATCTCGTTACGACTGCAAATATCCTTCCAAAACTTGAGTACGTGGAAGGAGTGGTCAAACTGACCGATGGTTTAATTTTTATCCACGACCTGGAGAGCTTTCTTTCCCTTGAAGAAGAGAGTTCTCTGGATCGGGCGCTGGAAGCGCCTTGATGAAAAACGTGCGCCCCACACTTTCCTCTCCCTTGCTGGCGCGGTTGAGCGAATTTGTTGCCACGCAGACGGGACTGTATTTTCCGCAAGAGCGTTGGGGTGATCTCGAGCGGGGAATAGCGGCGGCAGCGCCGGATTTCAATTTTTCAGATACTGAGCCATGCGCACACTGGCTGCTGTCAGCCCCACCGACACGCAAAGTGAACGAGACTCTCGCCAGTCACCTGAGCGTGGGGGAAACGTATTTTTTCCGGGAGAAACAGAGTTTAGAGATTTTCGGGGAGCAGGTTCTTTTGCCCTTGTTGCAATCACGCCGCCAGAATGAGCGGCGTTTTCGTATCTGGAGCGCGGGCTGCAGCACGGGCGAGGAGGCCTATACCATCGCGATATTGCTCGACAGATTTATTCCCGACCTCAAAGAGTGGAATATCACCATTCTGGCGACAGACTTTAACCCTAAATTTTTGCGCAAAGCGGCGCAGGGCGTGTACGGAGAATGGTCCTTCCGCGATGCACCAGTCTGGCTCCGCGAGCGCTATTTCACAAAATGCGGCGACGGGCGTTTCGAAATACATCCCCACATCAGGAAAATGGTCACGTTTTCCTATCTCAACTTTGCTGAAGACGTTTATCCGTCGCTATCGAACAATACCAGCGCGATGGACGTGATCCTGTGCCGCAATGTCCTGATGTATTTCACCGCGCAACGGGCAAAGCAGGTTACCGGCAATTTTTACCGCGCGCTGGTTGACGGCGGGTGGTTGATCGTCAGTCCAGCGGAATCTTCGAATCGCCTGCTTTCTCAGTTCACGCCAGTCGATTTTCCGGGAGCGGTGCTTTACCGGAAGATAGTCAACGCAAAATCACAGTCACAGGCGCGTGAGTATCAGGTTTTGCAGATATCCAGGAAGGCAGGGGTCACGCCCCAGTCGCCGTTGGCCTCACCGGAAGAGCCTGCAGTGACCGAAATTAATGCGGGGCAAGTCAGTCACTTTCCGGTTCTACAGTCGGATGAGAGTGAGGTTCCATCCCGCATGGCACTTAGTTATGCGAACCAGGGCAGGCTTAGCGAAGCGCTGGAATGGTGCGAAAAGGCAATCATGGCCGACAAGATGAATCCGCTGCACCACTATCTCAGCGCCACCATTTTGCAGGAACAGGGACAGCACGAAATTGCTATCCAGTCATTGATGCGCGCACTTTATCTCGATCCTGATTTCGTGCTCGCCCACTTTTCTCTGGGGAACCTGCATCAATCGCAGGGACGCTACCGGGAGGCGCAACGCTATTTCGGCAATGTCCTGCAACTGCTGCACAAGCACCCGCAGGATGAAATCCTGGCGGACGCAGATGGTCTGACTGCCGGGCGAATGGTTGAAATAGCCACATCCCTGCTGGCGAGCCTGCCGCAATCTGCGACGACAGATCCTTAAGAGGAAACTATCCATGAACGAACCTACAACGACCCTGCAAAACCCGAAGAAGGAAATCGACTGGCGCGAGATTGAGCAGCGTATGGATGCATCGCGCGTCGCGATAGAACGTCTCTGGGCGCCAACGGCCGAGGATACCCTGCGGATTCTGAGAGAAAGGGCGAGCAACCTTGCGCGGGAAGTAGTGGCAGGGGAGACCGCCGACACAGGCATTGAGGTCATTGAATTTCTCCTAGCCCATGAGCGGTACGCCATTGCAACAGAATACGTTCGCGGCGTTGATCCATTGGAAAGTCTGACCCCTCTGCCTTGCACTCCCTCTTTCGTGCTCGGCATAGTCAATGTACGCGGCGAGATACTTTCCGTTATCGACATCAAGAAATTCTTTGATCTACCAGAGAAGGGGCTAACCGATCTCAACAAGGTGATCGTGATCGAGTCAGCAGATATGGTGTTCGGCATTGTGGCTGATGCCGTCGGCGGTGTGCGCCGCATTCTGCGCGCTGACATTCAGTCGTCCCTGCCCACACTGACGGGTATTCGCGAAGACTATTTGCTAGGGGTGACTGAAGAGCGTGTGGTCATCCTCGATGCTGCAAAACTCTTGAACGATGAGAGGCTCATCGTGCAGGAACAGGTGGGGGAATAGGGAGTATCGCAGTTCGAATTTGGTAGAACAACAAGGAGAACAATATGAAATGGTCTATTGGAACAAAGATTGGTGCTGGCTATGCTTTAGCGTTAATGATTCTGGTTATCCTTGGCACAGTTTCTTACCGGAACACGAGTGGACTCATCGAAGCTGCACAGATGGAAGCGCATACCTATCAGGTGCTCGAAAATCTGACAAAGGTGCTCTCCACCTTGACGGATGCTGAAACCGGGCAACGCGGCTACATAATAGTCGGGGAAGATCGGTATCTGGAACCGTACCAGACCGGTACCTTGGTCGTTAATCAAACCATCCAGAACCTGCGGAAGTTGACGACGGACAACCCCAACCAGCAGCGGCGGCTCGATGCCCTTGAACCTCTGATCGCCGCCAAACTTGCCGAGCTGAAAGAGACGATTGATTTGCGGAAAAGCAGGGGATTCGAAGCTGCATTGCAGGTGGTGCGGACGGACAAAGGTAAGAAAGTGATGGACGATATCCGGAAGATCACCACAGAGATGGGTAATGAAGAAAGGATGTTGTTAGAACAGCGCGACAACGAAGTCAAAGCGAGTTCCGGCATGACGATTGCTGGCATTGTTTACGGGATTCCGCTGGCAATGGCAGTATTGATTCTGTTTGGTTTATGGATTATTCGTGTCCTCACGCGTCAACTCCGGGCGAGCGTTGACCAACTCTCCACATCCTCCGCCGAGATACTGGCCACCACGACGCAAGTCGCTTCCGGTGCGGCCGAGACGGCGGCCGCAGTGAGCGAGACTACGGCGACGGTGGAGGAAGTCAAACAGACCGCGCAATTGTCGAGCCAGAAAGCGCGTTCCGTTTCCGACAGCGCGCAGAAAGCCTCACAGGTCTCCCAGAGCGGGCGCAAATCGGTGGAGGATGCGATGCAGGGCATGCAGCGCATACAGGAACAAATGGAATCCATCGCCGAGAGCATCGTCCGGCTCTCCGAGCAGAGTCAATCCATCGGTGAGATCATCGCCACGGTCAACGATCTGGCCGAGCAATCGAATTTGCTCGCGGTGAATGCCGCAATCGAGGCGAACAAGGCTGGCGAACAGGGCAAAGGCTTCGCGGTGGTGGCACAGGAGGTCAAGAGTCTGGCGGAACAGTCCAAGCAGGCGACGTCCCAGGTGCGTACCATACTCGGCGACATTCAGCGGGCGACCAGTGCTGCGGTGCTGGCCACCGAGCAGGGTAACAAGGCGGTTCAAGCGGGAGTAAAACAAACCACGGAAACCGGTGAGTCGATCCGTCTGCTGGCTGACAGCATTGTGGAGGCGGCGCAGGCGGCGACCCAGATCGCGGCATCGAGCCAGCAGCAGATGGTGGGTATGGATCAGGTGGCGCTGGCGATGGAGAGCATCAAACAGGCGAGCGTACAGAACGTTGCCGGCACCAAGCAGGCCGAGGTCGCGGCGCAGAGCCTGCATGATCTGGGGCGGAAGTTGAGCGACATGATCGGGGGCAAGTCCGCATGATTTCACTCTTCACAAATCATGAGGAGTCCCACTACCTATTGATGCCTCGGGTGGCGTGGAACAGGCTGGGCGCACGGTTGCAGCGCAATGAGCGGAATCTCGGGAAAGCGTGGGAAATTAGCCCGGATTCTGCTCCGCGCCATCCGGACTCCCTGATCAGCTCAAGCTTGTACGGAACGGATCATGGATAAGCAGAACGGTGAATTTCTGAAAAGACTGCTCGCGACTTTCCGGCTTGAAGCGGGTGAGCATCTCCAAGCGATGTCGACGGGATTGATCGAACTGGAAAATAGCCCTGCGAAAATCAGGCATGCGGAAATCGTCGAGACCGTGTTTCGCGAGGCTCACAGTCTGAAGGGTGCCGCGCGGGCGGTGAATCTCAAGGAAATCGAGTCTGTTTGCCAGGCCATGGAAAGTGTGTTCGCGGCACTGAAAGATAACCAGCTCGCCGCGTCCCCTCCGCTGTTTGACCTGATGCAAGAAGCGATTGCCGACTTGACCGCACTCCTTTCCGCGGAGGGTGCGGCGATGGCTGTTGCAGGAAAGTCTGCGATTGCAACGTTGATCCAGCGGTTCGACGATCTGTTACGGGGGAGGCATGCCAATACTGTTATAAGCCATCCTACCGCCATCCAAGCCACGACACCTCAACCGATGCCCTCGCTACAGCAGACGCCTGGGACACTCGTTCAGGATGCAAAGGCGGAAGCGCCCGTAGCGGATGCAATGCATACGCTGTCCACGACACTCAGCTCTGCATCCGGTACGGTCAGGGTTTCCACGCAAAAGCTGGATGCTGTAATGCGGCAAGTTGAGGAGCTGCTGGTGCCGCGGCTGGCCTCGGTGCAGCGTGCCACGGACTTGCGCGAGCTTGCTGTCTCCTTCGCGACCTGGAAAAAACAGCGGGTCCGAATGCGACCCGTGCTGCGGCAGATCGAGCGTTATGTCGAAAGAGGAAGCGGGCGCAATGTCGGCTCTGGCGTAGCGCAGGAACCTCCGATCAAGGAACTGCCAAAACTGCTGGAGTACCTGGAATCCGAACATCTGTTTATGAAAACGATAGAGGCCAGACTGCTGAGCTTAAGCAAGTTTGCTGCGCATGACCGCCGCACCCTGGCGAACATGGGCGACACTCTTTTGCATGACGTGAAAGAAATGCAACTGCTGCCATTTTCTTCGCTGCTCGAGATCTTTCCGCGTTTCATCCGCGAGCTTGCCCGCGAACAGGGAAAGCAGGTGGAACTGGTGATACGAGGCGGCGAAATTGAAATCGACCGGCGTACTCTGGAAGAAATGAAAGACCCAATAATGCACCTGCTGAGAAACTGTGTGGATCACGGCATTGAGCAGCCGGTCATGCGGCGGAGCATGGGCAAGCCTGATTGCGGAAATATAACAGTCGCCATTGTGCAAAGAGACGGGGGAAAAATCGAGATACTTGTTGCCGACGACGGGGCAGGTATAAACGCAGCCAATGTGAAAGCATCGGCGCAGAAACTAGGCCTGATTTCTGCGGAGAAGGCGAAGAATCTGAATGAGCAAGAGGCGCAGGCGCTCGTTTTTCAGTCGGGGATTTCCACCAGTCAAATCATTACGGATATTTCCGGACGCGGCCTCGGACTCGCCATCGTGAGGGAAAAGGTGGAACGACTGGGCGGAGTCATCGCGCTTGAAGCTCCTCGTAACGGTGGAACATCCTTCGTTATCACGTTGCCGTTGATGCTGGCCACCTTCCGTGGTGTACTGGTTCGCATTGATGAACATTGTTTCGTCATTCCGGCATTCAACGTTGAGCGAGTGACCCGCGTGGCCTGGCAGGACATCAGAACTGTGGAAAGTCGCGCAACCATTTCGTACGACAAACAGGCCGTTTCGCTGGTCAGTCTAAGCGATATATTGGAACTCTCGCGTCAAAGCTCAGCGGCTAGCACCTCAGCGCAGGTCACGGTTGTTGTTCTCGGCACAAGCCGCCAGCGTGTTGCGTATCAGGTCGACGAAGTTCTCGGAGAGCAGGAAGTGCTGGTCAAGGCGCTGGGCCCACAACTCACGCGCGTGCGCAACATCGCGGGCGCAAGTGTACTGGGGACCGGCCAGGTGGTGGCGGTACTCAATGTGTCGGATTTGCTGAAATCTGCGGTGAACCGTGCGGCGGCACCATCGCCGGTTATCGCTGAAACTCACGGCGTGGAGAAAGGCCAGTCCATTCTGGTGGCGGAAGACTCCATCACATCTAGGGCATTGCTCAAGAGCATCCTGGAATCGGCGGGGTACCGCGTCACGACCGCAGTGGACGGCATGGACGCCTACACCACACTCAAGACCGGAAAGTTCGATCTGGTCGTGTCGGACGTGGAAATGCCACGCATGGATGGTTTTGACCTAACGGTCAAGATACGGGCGGACAAACAGCTTTCCAAGTTGCCGGTGATACTTGTGACGGCGCTGGAGTCGCGCGAACACCGCGAGCGCGGCATCGATGCAGGTGCCAACGCATATATTGTAAAAAGCAGTTTCGATCAGAGCAATCTGCTGGAAATCGTCCAGCGGCTGATCTAAGACTCAGAGGATGAGCATGATCAAAGTTCTGGTGGTTGAAGACTCGCCGGTGGTACGGGAGTTCCTTATACATGTTCTTGACGCCGATCCTGGCATCCGGGTGATCGGTAGCGTGAGCAATGGCGAGGAAGCGATCGAAGCAGTGAAGCACTATCGGCCGGATGTGATCACGATGGACATACATATGCCGAAAATGGACGGGATGGAGGCAACGCGCCGCATCATGGAAACGTCACCGACACCCATCGTGATTGTGAGCGGCAGCACCGATCCGCATGAGAACACCAAGATGTTTCGCGCCATGGAGGCCGGGGCGTTGGCCGTACTGATACGTCCGACCGGTATCGGTCACCCAAATCATGAAGCCAGTGTGAGGGAACTGGTGCAGACGGTGAAACTGATGTCGGAAGTAAAAGTGGTGCGGCGCTGGCCACAAACGCGGCCTCGGTCGGTCTTGTTATCGCCCCAGAATGCGTTGGTGGAGAAACCGGCAATTGTCAAAGTGGTTGCAATGGGGGCTTCGACTGGCGGGCCGCCCGTGTTGCAGACAATCCTGGCGATGCTACCCAGGGACTTCCCCTTGCCCGTACTGATCGTCCAACACATCGCGTCCGGATTCGTTACCTCCTTTGTCGAATGGTTGGCACAATCATCCAAACTGCCAGTGCATGTTGCAGCACACGGCGAGCACATTGCTCCAGGCCATGTCTATGTGGCCCCCGATGAATTCCAGATGAAGGTGGAACGCGGCGGAATAATCGCCCTCACCAAGGATGAGCCTGAAAACGGATTGCGCCCTTCCGTCTCCTATTTGTTCCGCTCGCTTGTCGCTGGATACGACGGACGAGTGGCCGCTGTGCTGCTCAGCGGAATGGGGCGCGATGGAGCTGAGGAATTACGGTTGTTGAAGGGAAATGGGGCAGTTACCATTGCCCAGGACAAAGACAGTTCCGTCGTACACGGCATGCCGGGGGAAGCAATCAAACTCAATGCTGCGGCGTATATTCTGGCGCCGGACAAGATTGCGGCAGTGCTGATTGGTTTGGCAAGCTGCAAAAACAATAAGGAGAGCTGGTGATGAAATCTCAGATGAGCAACAACGGCCTCGACATACTCATCGCAGAAGACAGTCGTACCCAAGCCGAGCAACTCAGTTACCTGCTCGAGCAGAATGGTTACCGGGTGACTGTTGCGGCCAATGGCAAACAGGCTTTGCTTGCGGCTCAGGCGCAAAAGCCAACTCTGATCATCAGCGATATCGTGATGCCGGAAATGGATGGTTATCAACTGTGCAAGGCGATCAAGTCCGACGAAAAATTGAAGGATATTCCGGTCATCTTGGTCACCACGCTTTCCGATTCGCATGACGTGATTCGTGGACTGGAGTGCGGTGCGGACAACTTCATCCGAAAGCCCTATGACGAGCGCTACCTGCTGTCACGCATCAATTACTTGCTGATGAATCTTGATATGCGCAAGGATCTCAAGATGCGCGTGGGTGTGGAAATCAATCTCGGCGGCCAGAAATACTTTATCAACTCGGAGCGGCAACAAATCCTGGACTTGTTGATTTCAACGTACGAGGAAGCTGTTCATATCAATAATGAGCTCAAGCTGCGCGAAGCGGAACTGAAGCATTCCAACCAAGTGTTGAACGGATTTGGCAATATCGTGGCGGGTCTCAACCACGCGCTTACCGAACAGGAGGTGGCGGAGACAGCGCTGGAACGTGCACTGGAAATGCCCGGAATTCAAGCCGGCTGGATCGCGATGCGGGACGGCGAGTTCGGCTTTCGAATCGCCGCAATGCGCAATCTCCCGCCGGCGCTGATGGTCTCTGGTGCGCTGGATGGCGTTTGCACGTGCCGTAATCAACTGCTCTCCGGCCAGTTCAATTCGGAATGCAAAATCTTCGAATGCGAACGGTTCACGAAGGCCAGTGGCGACATGCACGGGCTGCGTTATCACGCCGGTGTGCCGTTGTGGACTGGTGACAGGACCATTGGAATCATGAACCTGGTCGGCGCGGAGCAGGGTCTGTTCGACGAAACGGAACTGAAGATGTTATCCGTCGTTGGCAACCAAGTGGCAGTGGCGCTGGAGCGCGCCCGATTGCACGAACATCTCGAGCAGTTGGTCGAGGAGCGAACGTCAGCGCTGACCGCGGAAATTACCGAGCGCAAACGAATTCAGGAAGAACAGGCGAGACTGGTGGCGATTCTGGAGGCAACACCTGATTTTGTTGGTACCGCTACGGCGGACGGTCATCCGCTGTACATCAATCGAGCGGGTCGCAGGATGCGCGGACTTTCGGAAAGCAGCGACAAATTGCCGGATCACGTCCAAGAAAACCATCCTGAATGGGTGGAAAAGCTGATGCAGGAAGAAGGTATTCCGCATGCGCTCATTCATGGATCCTGGAGCGGGGAAACGGCAATTCTCGGGCAAAATGGCCATGAGATACCCATCCTTCAAGTGGTCATCGCGCACAAGGGAGCAGACGGCTCGCTGGCGTATTTTTCCACTATCGGGCATGACATCACTAATCGCAAGGTAAACGAAGCCAGGATTGCCCGCCTCAACCGGATTTACAGCGTGCTTAGCGGTATTAACACCACCATCGTGCGCGTCCGCGAGGAGGAAGAGCTGTTCAGCGAAGCCTGTCGCATCGCGGTCGAGCATGGTGGATTTATTTTTGCGTGGATAGGCAAGTTTGATGCAGACAACACGCAGGTAACGCCGGTCGCCCAAGCAGGCCGCGACGACGGTTATCTGGCAAAAATCAATTTGACCTCACGCATATATACCGATGGGAATTGCCCGCTGGTTTCCCAGGCACTGCTTGATGCGGCGCCAGCGATCTGCAATGACATCGATAGCGACGAACGAATGGCAACCTTGCGTAGCGAGGCATTGAGCCGAGGCTATCGCTCAGTGGTAGTGCTTCCCCTCGTTTTGGAGAGCAAGCCGGTCGGCGTGTTCGTGCTCTATGCGCCGGAGCCAGGCGTATTCGATGATGAGGAGATGCGGCTGCTTAACGAGATAGCGGGTGATATTTCATTTGCTATAGATAACCTTAAAAAGGAGGCGAAGCTTAATTATCTCGCCTACTACGATGTAATTACCGGCCTGCCGAACCGTTCGCTGTTTTACGATCGTTTGGGGCAACACCTGCATGATGCACAAAGCGGTGAAACGATAGCGGTTCTGGCAATCGATCTGGAACGGTTCAGGGTTGTCAATGAGACGTTCGGTCGGCACGCTGGCGATACGCTGCTGAAGCAGATGGCTGAACGTTTGATATCCATAGGGATCGGAGTGGATCATATTGCACGTATTAGTGCGGATTGCTTCGCGATGGTTTTATCCAATATCAGGGAAGAGGCAGACGTGGTCCGCTTCCTTGAAAATCAGATTGCTACAGCCCTGAGCAAGCCATTCAAGCTGGAAGGACAAGAATTGCGCATATCGGTCAGAGCTGGCATTGCCATTTTTCCTGACGATGGGAAAGATGCTGATACATTGTTTCGCAACGCCGAAGCCGCATTGAAAAAGACTAAGCTTTCTAGCGACAAATATTTGTTCTATACCCCCGAGCTCAATGCACGGGTCGCCGAGAAGCTGACACTTGAAAACAAACTGCGTCAAGCACTGGAGCGAGAGCATTTGGTATTGCATTACCAGCCTAAAGTCGATCTCAAGAGCAATCAGATAGTGGGGTTGGAAGCGCTGATGCGCTGGAATGATCCGGAAGGCGGACTGGTCCCGCCATCGAAATTCATTCCGCTTCTCGAAGAAACAGGAATGATCATTGAGGCAGGTGCCTGGGCCTTGGCTCAGGCGATGACGGATTACAGTGCCTGGCGGGCGAAAGGCCTGGCCTCACCTCGCATTGCCGTCAATGTTTCGCAGGTTCAACTCCAAAGAAAGGATTTCGTCAGCACGATTGAGCGAGTCGTTGGCAGCTTAGGAGGGCAATCCGGCGGTTTGGAGATTGAGATTACCGAGAGCCTGATCATGCGTGACATCGAGATCAATATCCAGAAGCTTCATGCAATTCGGGAGATGGGAGTGGAGGTCGCGATTGACGATTTCGGTACAGGGTATTCTTCGCTCAGCTATATCGCCAAGCTGCCGATCAGTTCATTAAAAATTGACTGTTCATTCATTACCAATATGACTAACAATGCAAATGATCTGAGCATTGTCTCCGCCATAATCTCCTTGGCGCACTCGCTGAATTTACGGGTTGTGGCCGAAGGTGTGGAGACCAATGAACAGGCAAAACTGCTGCGACTGCTCAAGTGTGACGAGATACAGGGATTCCTGTTCAGTCCGGGAGTGCCTGCGGTAAAAATTGAAGAATTCCTGCGTAACAAAAAGACACTTGAATAATCACGGGAGCATTGTTGACAATTAATTAGGCATTATTCAGACCTCCGGCATCGACGTTCTTCATGGCTTCCTTAGCTTACGTCATTACGAACGCTGGTCACGGCAGGAATGTGCCGGTGCTGGGAAGATAATTGCGTCCGTACTTTCCACTCATTATTGTACGGACGGACCTATTTGTAATTAATGAAATAGCTAGGCACTATGGAAACTTCGACAACACAAGCTATCAAATTGGCTATTATCTCGGCTACCGGACTTTCAAAGGATGCGCTTCATATCTATGTTGGCCTTACTACGCAACTTACAGCGGCAGCTATCTTGCGAAAACCCTTGCGGTCAATTATTTCATGGATTATGGTTCTCACACTAACAGTTGCAGGGGAGATGGTTGATATGCGTGATGATATTGCGACCTTGGGTTACTGGCGCTGGGAAGCAAGCCTGCATGACGTACTCAATACTATTTTTTGGCCTTCAGTGCTATTGATTCTCGCGCGGTGCGGCATTTTTTGCGGAACTTCAAATGATTCCAGTGCCTAGTGTTACGATAAAGTGAGATGCGTCGCCGCATGCGATCCACCCTTTCCTTTGAAAGTCCGTTCCAGAGAGCTCTCCCTGTCTTCCATGGATAAAAAGTCTGCTAATCGCCACCGTCGTATGTGATCCTCCATATAATCGTTTGGCATATTGCCCTTTTATACTCAGGTAGCGTCTACGACATTGTAATATTGCTGGAAAGTTTCGCGTCTGGAAGCTAATCGTAATGATGCTTCTAGCAATTTAGTGGGAGACAAACCATGGCACTCGACGATGTTACGCGCGATGAATTACAGGGCATCATTGCACAGCTAAAAGAATCCCTCTATAACCACCAGCAATGGCATGGGACATTGATTCGCACGCTTGTGTGCAAGTTGCCGGGTGACAAGCATGATGCCAGCGACACAGCCCACATGGAATGCCGCTTCGGTCAATGGTACTACAGCAAAGCACCTGAGAAACTACGCAAACATCCCGGATTCATTGCTCTAGGAGAGGAGCATGAGCGCTTGCATCATATGGCCAGGCTGTTGCTGATCGCTGCGGGCGCCGGCAATCCCATTGCCCCGCTCGACTACGACAACTTTGCCAATGCACTGGAGCGGCTGCGGCTTGAAATATTCGCGCTGGAGCGGGAACTTGAAAACTCGTTGTTCAACCACGACTCGCTAACCGGCGCGATCACCCGTTACGGGATATTGCCCACATTGCGCGAGCAGCAGGAGCTAGTGAAGCGTCATGCCCAGCTTTGCTACATTGCCATGATGGACTTGGATAACTTCAAGGCTGTCAACGATCTCCACGGTCATGCCGCAGGTGACACAGTGTTGGCCGTATCGGTGCGTTATCTGATCAAGCATCTCCGTCCTTACGACAAGGTGTTCCGCTATGGTGGGGAAGAGTTTCTGCTGTGCATGCCGTATACCGAGTTGACGTCCGGTCATGACCGGATAAGGGAGCTCAATGAAGGTCTTGCCGCAACGGAAATAGACATCGGCAAAGAAAAACCCATCCGTATTACTGCATCCTTCGGCTTGGCGCTCCTCGACCCGGATGTCCCAGTTGAAAAATCCATTGACCGTGCCGACAAGGCTCTATTTGCGGCCAAATCCGCTGGACGGAACTGTGTGCAGATTTGGGATCCGTCGATGTAAAGCATCCACTTCCGAAAAGCTCGGCCGCTTTGGAATGGGTTTACCTCAGACAAATAAAGCAATTGATAGTAGCAACTCTTGCCTTCAAGCCAAATATCCACAACAATCTGTACCTGTACATCAACCATAACAACAGGAAATCACTACACATGAACCGCAAAGAACTGATTGAGGCATTGGCAGACAAGACTGGCAGCAGCAAGGTAGATGCAGATCGTAGTATCGCTGCATTAATAGACATTGTGACCACTGCCTTGAAAAAAGGTGACAACGTTGCCCTGGTGGGCTTTGGTACTTTCGAAGTCCGAAAGCGCGGGGCCCGAGTCGGGCGCAACCCTGCTACAGGAGCAGAGTTGAAGATAAAAGCATCCAAGGCTCCTGCATTTAAGGCTGGCGCGACATTGAAGGCAGCTGTTAACGGCGTTAAAAAATAATCCCGAGATTCCGATGGGAAATGAGACCGGTCGTAAAGCCGGTCTTTTTCATTTTATTTGTCCAATACCAGCCATGCCTGTACATTGACAGCTTAAGTTAGTCAGGGGCAGTAACGAACTTATGAATGAAATCCTCCAGTACTTGAAAACCCATGGAGAGCGACTTGATGCGGAGATCGCGAAAGCTGTTAGCATGTCGCTGACCGATGTGCGAAAGCACCTCATCGAACTTGCTGCCAAAGGCGCAATAATGTCATACCAGTCAACCAAGTTCGAGAACGGCAAGAAAATTGAAGGGATCAGATGCAGAATTACTGGATTTATTCCTCCATCGGCACCAGGCAGGAAATCAAAGGTTCAGTTGAAGTTGTCCTAGCATTTCGATAAAAGCCACGCGCTTACCAAGCCTTCAAGAAGATCGGTACGCTCGATTCTATGGTCTGAAATGTTCATATCTGTTGGCGTGACAGATCTTCCGTTTGCACGTGTCCATGCCCATAACAGTAATATCCAGTTCCGATTGCCAAATCCGTTTTGCAAGAGCCATGCCCATGCATTGCGCGGTTTCATCAAGTCTGTTGTTTCAATCACCAGCAAAATTCCACCATCGACTAAACATGACAAGAGCTGGTGAAGAGCCCTCTCTTTGTCATTCAGCACGAACAGCAAAGATGCCGCCGATACGACGTTCGCTTTTCCCCCGAGTGTTTGCAACTCGTCGATACTGATGACCTCATAGTGGGATATCGATAATTCATCTGAGGAGTTCTTCTTCGCTTGCACGATCATGGTCGGATCCATGTCAAACCCCGTTGCCTGATAACCATGTTCAGCAGCGAGCCGGGTAACCAGTCCCGGCCCGCATCCTACGTCGAACCAAAGCGAGCCGGACCCTGGTGGCAACAGAGATACTGCCTGCTGATGCAAATCACGATAAAACTCCGCTCCCTGCACATAGTTGAAGAAGCGTGCCGATAACTGGCTCATCGCGCTGATTGCTCTGTCTGCATTGGTATGGGCCGCCATAGCCACAGCAGTAACGCTATTACGGTGGCATTGAACATAGGGAAAGCTGATAGAGAAAGTGGCACTATTGATTGCATCGTATAAAACACACCGACTGCAAGATCGATAAGCTGAATCCATACCATGCCGACGATCAGCAACCCATTTTTACTTGGGCTTTTCGTGGCTATCAACATCAATACGCCATAAACAAGGAAGCGTGACGACAACATGCCGAGCGGATAGCTTATGTCATCTGCGATCGGGGAGTGCCCCATCCATTGCAAAATACCATGCGGGGCAAGCAGAAAGGCGAGCCCCAAAATAATTTGAACGGTACCCACGATAAAGATTAGCGCTTGTATTTTCTTCATGACTTTCTCCAGTTGTAATACAACGAAGCGCCATCATAGTTAAAGCACTATACAATGAGAAGTAGTTACCAAATGGTAAGTCGGTGAAATGAAGACAAACATACCTGCACAAACTTGTGATGAAGATTGCCCCGTCCGTCAGGCATCCGAGATTGTCGGACACAAATGGACCACACTGGTCGTGCGTGATCTTATGTCTGGCAAGAAGCGCTATTCGGAATTACAACGCTCGATTTCAGGAATCAGCCCAAGAATGCTTGCGGCAAGATTGAAGGAGTTGGAGAGAGCAGGGGTGGTGACAAGAACTGTGTTCCCTACGATCCCACCCACGACGGAATACGAGCTCACCCATCTTGGGCGCAAACTGGAAAAGTTAATTCATGCCTTAGCTGAATTTGGTGTTGCGCTTCAAAGAAGACGCTGAATCTAGCGCAAACCGGCAAATTCTTTGGAAATGAAGTCCATTACCAATTGCACCTTGGGCAGACGGTGGTGGCGTTTATGGCAAACGAGATACAGGCTTCCAGTCGCATTAGGACCTAAATCGATATCGAGTTCCTGCAGCTTATGCAATTCATTCAGACCAGCGTAATGATGCAAGACTTGCGGCAGGACCATCGCACCCACACCCGCCTTGCAGGCAGCGAGCTGCACGATGTAGTCGTCGGAAGCGAATGCGGGTTTGAAGTTGGGTATCGCCGCACTCAGCTCCTGATTGCTGCGCAATTCATCGTAAGGTGCGGCCCAACAGATCCAGTCCAGATCGGCAAGACCAGGGTGGGGTGGGAGATTCGCTGCGTACATTTTGCTGACGAATACGCGCATAGGACTAGACACTTCATCCACACATACCAGATCGGAATCCGTAGGCTTTTCCGAGCGCAACGACAAGTCGGCTTCGCCGCGTCCCAGGTTTAAGACTTCGACGGCCGACAGAACCCCTATTTGTATCTTCGGGTATTGCTGGCGTATTTTGGCAGCTAGCGGCGCGACCACTTCATACGCGATGCCAGGAGGTGCCGCAATGCGCACTTTTCCTTCTGGCAAGTAGGTCTGTTTCTTCACCCTGAGTTCTGCTTCATTGGCCCACTCGGCCATGCTCTGCGCCGCTGGCAGCAGCTTCTGGCCTGCCGCGGTCAAGAGCACCCCCTGACTTTGCCGCACAAACAGTGCTTCGCCCACGGCTTCCTCCAACTCGGCGATCCGCCTGCTCAACGTGGGCTGGCCCAATTTCAGTTCGCGGGCCGCGCCGCTCAGGCTGCCCTGCTCATGCACTGCCAAAAATAGTTTCAGATCGTCCCATCGCAGATTCATGTGTTTTCCCCCGTGAGATATCAGCCCATTCGATAATGGATGGACTTATCCATATTTAGCCAATTGCTGGTTGATATCAGGATGTGTGAGTATAAATAAAAATACAAGGAGGCTACATGAAAACGAATCACATCTTTCTATCCTTATCCAGTTGTGTACTTGTGCTGCTACTACAGGGTTGTGCGCTAACCAGTCATCCCATAGGCAAGCCAGCCATAGGCAAACCTTCAAGCAGTGCCGAAATGGAACGGCTTATCGATCAGCCAGGACCGATCCAGTTGGAGACATTCGACAGCGCCGACTGGTCACTTCCGCTCTCCGGTCCGCTCAACCTGAAAAGACCTGAGGCAGTTCAGGCAGGGCTGACAGACCGCGATGAGCCAATACAAATCTATGTACATCTGCTGAAACATCCGCAGCGTGGGAATTTCTTGGTGGACACGGGGGTGTCGAAAAAGGTGATGGACGATCCTGGCAAGGAAGGAATTAATTGGCTCATTCAGAAAGTGGGGTACTTCGACAAATTGAAACTCAATAAGGGCACTGCCGAGATACTGCAAAGCATGGACGGTAAATTGTCCGGCGTGTTCTTCACACATCTGCATTTCGACCATATCACCGGCTTGCCCGATATTCCAAACGATGTGCCGCTGTACATCGGGGCAGCCGAATCGACTGATACGAGCCTGAAAAACATGTTCACGCGCGGCGCAAGCGATCAATTATTGCAAGGCAAACAGCCACTGCAAGAATGGCATTTCCAGCCCGATCCACAAAATCAATTTGAAGGCATCATGGATGTTTTTGAAGACGGTTCGGTATTTGCAATCAGTGTGCCTGGGCATACCTCAGGCAGTGTCGCGTTTCTGATCCGAACCACACGCGGCCCCGTTCTGCTGACAGGCGATACAAGCATAACGCGGTGGGGTTGGGAGCACACGGTTGAACCCGGCGAGTTTACGGTAGACAACGAACGCAATCTGAAAAACCTGATGAGCTTGAAAGAGCTGGTGGCCCGACATCCCCAGATCGAGGTACGTTTGGGACATCAGCATTGAGCGAACTATGGAGAGCTCTACTAGCCCGCAAAGGAGATCAAAATGAATGCAATCAACCATGCTGCGACGGCGCTCATCATTAACAAAAAATGGCCCGGAGTGCCTATTGTTCCAGTTCTGCTCTCAGTTCAATTGGTCGAATTTCTTTGGGTGGTGTTCAATTTGCTGGGGATAGAGGTCACTACGACCGAGCTGCAGGTAAGAGCGCTCAACGATATTCACTTGGCTTACATGCCGTACTCGCATTCAATCGCTGCCACAGTAGTCTTGGCATTCACGGTTTGGGTGGTTGTTGCAAAGCTTTTTGAAAAGCCCATCTGGGGGCTCGCGCTCGCAGTCGCTGTTTCGTCTCACATTGCTCTCGATCTGGCCACTCACGTTCATGATATCGCAATCGCTCCGGGTATTGAATCGCCAAAGTTTGGGTCGGGTCTTTACGGAGTTCCGTTGTTGGCCTTGGTCGTTGAGACAATATATGGGGTGTGGTGCTGGTGGGTTTTTCGTGGTTCCAGGGCACTACTGGCCGTAATAGTCTTGTTTAATTTGGCCGCATTATCCTTTTACTCACCTTCGATTCATGGCCCTGAATATCTTCTGGCTGGGCGCCCAAGAATCTTCGCCGCCCTCATCGGAATGCATATCATCGCCGGATTAGTAGCCGTTGGTTACTTTGCACGTTCACAATGGCGGGACGCGGCCTCCGCTGGTAGCTATCGGGCAGTGTAATGTTGGGGCCATACATTGCATACCGGTCTTAAGCCGACATAGTGAAAGGTTCGCATGACGCATCAGGTTACTTCAATCACACTTTTGCCAAAGTGTCCTGTCCTATTCAGATGTTCATAGGCCTCGCGTGCCTGTAGGAAAGGGAATACGCGATCGATGACAGGATGTATTTCGGCCACACGTCAAAAACGTGTTGAGCTCCTCGAACATGCAGCGGCTGCCAACGAAGATGCCGGACAAGCGTTTTGCGCCACTGATCAACGCGAACGGACTGAGTTCGCCACCAAAACCAAAGCCGTTGACGCTGCCGATGATGGCAACTGTACTGCCCATCCTGGTGCTCGAGATTGAACGCGTCAGCGTGCATTGGCCACCGACTTCCAAAACAAGGTCAACGCCTTGGCCTGCGGTCAGCCACAACACCTCGTCCTGCCATTCGGGCGTGGTCTTGTAGTTGATCGTTGCAGATGCACCAAGACAGCGTGCATGCCCCAGCTTTTCATCGCTGGATGAAGTGATGATGGCACGCAGACCCGCAGCTTTGGCTAACTGTAGCGCCCAGATCGACACGCCGCCGGGCCTAGCAACACCACGTTATTTTCAGCCCTGAGACCACTTTCGACGAACAGCGAATTCCACGCTGCGCCCCCTGTGTAAGGTATGGTGCCGGTGTGGCTGTAATATTCAGCGAGATGTTGCCGAAGATTGGTTAAGTCTAGATGCTGGTTAATGCTCCGGAGGAGATGGTTCTGGGGAACGTGGTCTTCAAGGTTGAAAGAGTAGAACAGGCGTTTTTGGTTATCCCTCTGAAACCCAATCATATCAAGGTTCCCAACTAATTCTATGTACGAAATTATACTGCTCGCAACATCAAATTTCGAGGGAGTTTTTCAACAGAATCGCCGAATTTCGGACTATCACTGTTATTGATGTAACCGTCTGAATCTCGGCCGAAACAGTCTTACACCCGGCAAAAAAATGCGTCTGCTATGAGCTCTTGCCGGTCGTTTGCGGATCGTTGACGCAGAGTGTTCACTTCATATTTGGTAATCGGCATCATGTCTATTCTCAAATGATAAAGTCCGAAAATGGCTAGTTTGGGGTGTGGGCGATTCTTATAATGCATGCTATGGACAAGAATCTTGACCCGGAAGCCTGCTATCGAGCACTTCAAGCCCGTGACCCGCGGTTTGACGGGGTTTTTTATGTTGGTGTTCTTTCCACAGGTATCTACTGCCGGCCGATTTGTTCCGCCGGGCCGCCAAAATTCGAAAACTGTATTTTTCTACCGAGCGCCGCGGCGGCACAGCAGCTCGGTTTCAGGCCGTGCCTGCGCTGTCGCCCGGAGTTGAGCCCTGGCATTGCAGGATGGCGGGGTACGGCCACCACGGTGTCCAGGGCGCTGTATCTCATCTCCGATGGCGCGCTGAACGATGGAGGAGTGGATGAGCTCGCCGACCGGCTGGGCGTTACCGCGCGCCACCTTCGGCGTCTATTCCAGCGCCACCTAGGCGCGACGCCGATTTCCGTTGCGCAGACTCATCGCATACTGTTTGCCAAGAAGCTACTAGGCGAAAGTTCGTTGACCGTGACCGAGATCGCGATGGCCGCGGGCTTCGGAAGCATCCGGCGTTTCAATTCTGTCATGCAGCGCGTTTTCGGCATGCCTCCGAGCCGTCTGCGGCGACTGGCCGAACCCGAACCGAACGGCACGACTGGCATAAGTTTGAAACTGCCCTTCAGCCCCCCGTACGACTGGCAGGCCATGATCGACTTTCTGGCCTTGCGCGCCATTCCCGGGGTCGAGACCGTGGAGTCCGGGCGCTATCTGCGTACCTTTGCAATCGAAGGCGCTTGTGGCTCCGTCGCGGTCAAACTCGGCGGTGACAACTACCTGCTGGCGACCATCTGGACCAGCAATGTCGCCGCTCTGGGGGGCATCATTGGGCGTCTGCGCCGCCTGTTCGATCTCGATGCCGATATGACTGCTATCGACACGCACTTGATGGCTGACCCGGCTCTGGCCGTTAGAGTGCTCAGTCGACCGGGGGTACGCGTGCCGGGGGCATGGGACGAGTTTGAGCTGGCCGTCCGTGCCGTGCTCGGCCAACAGATCAGCGTGCGTGCGGCGACGACCCTTGCCGGGCGGCTGGCCGACCTGGCAGGCGGCTCGCTGGAACCTAGGATGCGGGCTCCTGAAATCGATCTGCATCGTCTATTTCCGACCCCGGCCGAACTCGCCCGGGCTGATTTGACTCGGACCGGGATTGTTGCCAGTCGAGCGCAGACGCTCCATAACCTGGCGCACGCGATGCTAGATGACCCGCGGCTGCTGCGTCCGTTCGAGTCTCTAGATGCCACCGTGGAAAAGCTGGTTTCCGTACCCGGCCTCGGCCCATGGACGGCTCAGTACATTGCAATGCGCGCACTGCGGGAACCGGATGCATTTCCTGCCTCGGATCTCGGGCTGCTGCGTGCGCTGGAAGATTTCAATGGTCGCCCCACGCCGGCACAAGTCTCGAGCCGTGCCGAAGGCTGGCGTCCCTGGCGCGCCTACGGCGCCATGCGCCTGTGGGCGCAGCCTTCGGTCGATCACCGCTAATCCTTCCTTCCCGCTCCTGCGGCCTCGTCAGGCGACGCTGTTGCGCCACGCCAGGCTGCCGACGTTGTCGAATTCAGGATCAAGTCCTTTTTTGGCCAGCCTGGGCGCTGGAATTTGACTAATCTTATGGTATCAGCGACTAAAGTGAAGAAAGAAAAAAATGAACAAATTGATCCTGCAGACAGCTCATGTATCAAGTCCCATTGGCGGCATCCTGATTCTTTCGGATCAGGATGGCTCTATACGCGCAGTTGAGTTCGAAAACCTGGTTGAGCGTATGAACCGGCTTCTTTGTGCCCACTACGGTGCTCAAGGCTTTACCGTGCTGGAAAGCCGCACACCTTCCAGATGTGCACTGGCCGTTCAGGCTTATTTTCAAGGCGATCTGGCATCGCTCGACAGTATTGAAATTGCTACCAGTGGCACGCCTTTTCAACGAACCGTATGGTCCGCCCTTCGGCGTATCGAGGCTGGGCAGACCATCAGCTACGGCGCGCTTGCTGCACGCATCGGCCAGCCAACGGCATCGCGTGCCGTCGGTCTTGCCAATGCCAGCAACCCGATTCCGCTCATTGTGCCTTGTCATCGCGTGATCGGTGCGGACGGCTCATTGACAGGGTATGGCGGGGGGCTGGAACGCAAGCGATGGCTCTTGAACCATGAACGCAACCATAGCGGCCTCGACTGAGCATTTACGAGAATCGCCATGAACGTTAATCCGAACTTACCCACACCCCGCATCTTCTACGGCTGGTTCGTCGTTGCTGCTGCTTTTGCAGTCGGTTTTGTGGGATTCGGTAGCGCCTATACGTTTGGCGCATTTGCCGATGCGTTGCAGCATCAGTTCGCGGCATCACGCGGTGCCATTTCCCTTGTCTTCTCGCTTGCCGGCTTTCTCTATTTCGGCTTGGGTGTTATCACCGGCCCTTTGGCGGATCGCTGGGGAGCGAAGCGGCTTGCGGTCATCGGCATGCTGCTCATCGGAACCGGCCTCACGCTTGCCGGCCTTGCACAGTCGCTACTACAGGTGGAATTATCCTACGGGCTCGGCGTCGGGCTGGGCATAGGGTGCGCTTATGTGCCAGCGTTGGGAGCGGTGCAGCGTTGGTTCTCACGGCGCCGCGGATTCGCCTCGGGGCTGGCCGTGAGCGGCATCGGTGCCGGTACGTTGATCGTTCCCCCGTTCGCCGCGCTCCTCATTCACGACTTTGGCTGGCGCAATGCGTATTTTGTGCTTGGCGTCCTGGCCGCGATTATGGGCAGCGGGATGGCACTCCTGATCGTGAACGATCCGCACGAACGCAAACTGCATCCCGATGGCGACCTGCCTTCGTCGCAGCACGCAGACGAAACCGTGCCTGCCGGCCTCTCCGTTCGCGAAGCAGTGCGGTCCCGGACGTTCAAAGGTCTTTATGCAGCCTGCATGGTCTGCTCGTTTGCGCTGTTCGTGCCGTTTGTGCATCTTGTGCCCTATGCTCTCGATCATGGCATCCGTCAGTCGGCGGCAGTATTCTTGCTGAGCGCGATCGGCATCGGAAGCACCGCTGGGCGTTTCATGCTCGGCGGTGCGGCGGACCGCATGGGGCGACAACGCGCTCTGCTGACGACTTTGATGGCTATGGCGATTACCCTATGCAGCTGGGTAGCCGCGCACAATTTCTGGCAGATTGCGTTGTTCGCCTTTGTTTACGGCGTCTTCTACGGAGGTTTTGTAGCGCTGCTGCCTGCGCTCACTACGGATTACTTCGGACGAAGGAACGTAGGCGGAATTATTGGGATTCTTTACACCAGCGTTGCGTTCGGCACACTGGCGGGGCCGAGTGCGGTAGGTTATATCTTCGACCTCAGTCACAGCTACACACTACCGATCCTCGTTGGAGCGGTGTTGGACATCGTTGCTGCGATTATCGTCCTGACAACCGTCAAACCCGTCGTTCCGACCTTCGGCTCCGGTTTGACGGCCTGCCAGCGAATCGCAGGGCAGGGGAATGGAACGTCCGTCGACCGCAACGGCTGCCCGCGCAACTCGGGGTGGCGCAGCAACTCTACAGATGCGTAAACCGCATCCGTATCCAAATGGGCAATGCGCCGCGGGATCATGATTGTATCGGCCATGCTTCCAGGACAACCGGCCTCTTGCGGAAAAAGTTTCGTTAGCCGTCATCTTTGCTGGTAACCGCTGCCTAGTCTGCAGTCGAGTTCATTCCTGTTCGGGTATGGAGCAGCCAGCAGTCATAGGCTTCCGCTCCCTGCTGAGCTCTTAATTTGTTATTAATGTTAATGCAGCACCTTGCCGGCCAGCAATTATAGTTGCATTGCTAACTATAATAATATATATTGGTTCTATGTTTGATCATTGTCTCTACTTCAATACAACGGCCTTGGCACGGCAGCTTGAAGGCGAATGGGCTAAGGCGTTTGAGCCATTCGACTTGACGCCACCTCAAGCATTCCTGCTTAGGGCCATATTGGATCAGCCAGGTCTTATGCAATACGAGCTCGCCAATGCTTTGACAATTTCAAGGCCGACAGCCACCCGTGCTTTGGACGGGCTTAGGACAAAGGGACTTATTGAACGCAGAAATTCTGAGCGTGATGGCCGTGAGCAGGCGATTTTTCCAACCGCCCCCGCTATCGCCATGCATGCATCGTTAAATGAGGCGAGCGCTCAAGTAGGCAAACGGTTAAAGAAACTGCTGGGAGCGGATGTTTTTGCTGACACTGTAACCAAGATTCGTGGTGTTCGCGCCGCCCTTAAGTGATCTTTTTTTGCACATATGATTGCATAGCTAACAATTGGAGCGAATCATGTATATGATAAAAGGTAGCGTGGTAACTCAGCTTGCAGCAAGAAGGAAATTTACTCTTCGAGGCGCACGCGATGTCCTTTTCGAATGTACAGATGGCATGGTCTGGCTGACTATAGAAGGACAGCAGGGTGACTTCCTGCTGGCGAACAATGAGCGGCTATGCATCAAGAGTAGCGGCCTTGCGATTATACAAGGTTTGCCGTCTGGCTCAGTTCAGCTAGTCAGCAAGGCGCCAAAATCAATCCACCAAGGAAATCGATTTGCCCGGGCTTTTTATTTTTTAGCTCATATAGTTGCATAGCTAATTATACAAGGGGAAATCATGCCTATCCTAAACATTGGCGAATGGAGGTCACCGTGCAATTAGATCGTCGCGAGTTTCTCAACTTAGCAGCGGCAGGGGTTGCAGCTGGCATTCTGGCGTCAATGCCGTTAGCTCATTCGAACACAAGGTCCAAAATCAAAGCAATTGCATTCGATGCCTTTCCGATCTTTGATCCAAGACCTATCTTTGCGCTTGCCGAGCAGCTCTTCCCAAGCAGAGGCGCTGAACTCAGTAACGCATGGCGTGCCAGACAGTTTGAATATCAATGGCTACTCGCCTTGTCCGGCCACTATGCGGATTTCTGGCAAGCTACGGAGGATGCTTTAGTATTTTCTTGCGAAATTCTGAAGCTTGATCTGACGTCGGATAAACGTAAACAACTGATGAGTGAGTATCTTGAGCTTAAGGTTTGGCCTGATGTACCGCCAGCACTAAAGTCGCTTGAAAGTAATGGCATCCGACTGGCGCTCCTATCCAACGCAACGTCAAAGATACTCGACGCAGGCATTAAGAACTCAGGATTGGAGGGTATCTTTGAGCATGCTCTAAGTACCGATGAGATAAAAACATATAAGCCCGATCCTCGCGCCTACCATATGGCGATCGATGCGTTTGGCCTAAAACGTGAGGAGATTCTCTTCGTTCCGTTTGCAGGCTGGGATGCAGCGGGGGCCAAGTCATTTGGTTACACAACTTTCTGGGTTAATCGCCTTAACCTCCCTGTTGAGAAGCTCGGCGTTTCCCCTGACGCAATTGGGCAAAACCTAACTGATTTGGTGAATTTCATGAATGCATCGCGTTGAAATTCATGCCGCGACTGTAACTCGAATTTAATTGCAGATGGATGCCTGTACTTGCTTGTTTTGTAGTTAGCGTTGTTCTGGAGTTGGAAATATCATCGTCAACATTCAAATAAGAGGAATCAAATATGCCATTTACACGTATAACAGTTAAAGAGGGAACGCCTCCTGAAAAAAGAAAAGACATAGCTCGTAACGTACATCAGGCAATGGTCGAAAGCATCGGGATTCCGGAAGATGATTTTTTTCAATTGATTTCGGAGTATGGTCAAGGGGATTTCTTCTTTGACCGCGGTTTTATGGGCATAGCGCGTTCCGACGATCTGGTTGTGGTCCAAATCACCCTGCGTCGAGGTCGAAGTGATGCGATGAAGCGGGATCTTTACGCAAAAATCGCGGGCAATTTGCATGGCAACGTAGGTATACGTCCCGAGGACATATTTATTTACCTAAACGAGAACGATTTTTCCGACTGGTCAGTGGGAAACGGACAAATGAGTATGGCGATAGTGCAGCAGAGGGGAGACTAAATATTGCCAGGTCAAATTGATTGTGGAAACGCTATTTCTCTGCAAGCCTTGCCATCACGCGCCGCCAAGCAGCTTCGTCCTTGGAGCCCAGTTCAGAAAATACCTTGGCGAAGCGCTGGCGCTGGTCTCCCGACAAAATAGTTTCCAGCGATTGGCCTGACTTGGAAAGCGATAATCGTTTGATCCGGCTGTCATGTTTATCCGGTTCGGTCTGGATAAGGCTCATTTCAATAAGCTGCTGTAACGGGCCGTTCAGTGATTGTCTGGATACTCCAAGTATTTTCAATAAATCATTCACGGAAAGGTTGGGGTTCCGACCCACAAAATACAGTATGCGGTGATGCACTCGAGAGAGACCATGCGAATCCAGGATTGCATCCGGTCGGGCGATTACAGCGCGGAATGCAAAGTGCAACAGCACCAATGCCTGGTTAAGTTCGTCTTCTCTCGCAAGTAATGAGTTATTTATATCAGCCATATTGACATATTATATGAGCGAGGGTAGTTTTGATATATCAATCATGTTGATATATGTATGCTCATGATATGCGTTCCCAATATTTCAAATACTTATAAAGAGATATATGAATACAGACTCAACTAATAGCCGCAATATGGACCATTCGTCTGCACGCGTGGCGCTGATGCTCGGTAATTTTATCATCGGCCTTGCCATCGTCGGTATCGCCGGGATGCTGTCCGAACTGGCCAAAGGGCTCGACGTGACCATCCAGCAAGCTGGTTTGCTCGTTACGGCAGGCGCAATTGTCCTCTGTGTTGGCTCGCCGCTCACTGTATGGGCGACAAGCGCGTTCGATCGCCGCCTTCTGCTCACCAGCTCGCTTTTCATCGTCGCACTTGGGCATTTTGCCTCTGCGTTCGCCCCAAACTACGGCGTGTTGCTCGCCTTGCGCGTGCTGATGTTGATCGCCGCGGCACTCTTCACACCTGTCGCCGCAAGTACGGTGGCGATGATCGTGCCACAAGCCGAGCGCCATGGCGCCATCACCTTTGTCTTTCTCGGCTGGTCGCTTTCCGTAGCTGTAGGCCTGCCTGCCGTCGCCTTCCTGGCAGCGCATGCCGGGTGGCAGGCAACATTCGCGGCAATGGGCGTCGGGCTGCTCGCGTGCGCGGTGCTTGTCTTTCAGGGATTACCTCCCGGCCTGAGCGGAACGCCGATTTCGTTCAGCAGTTGGGGAGCGTTGGGGCGCAACCGTTTCGTGGTGACTCTGCTCGCTCTTACTGCGGTACAGATCGCCGGTCAGTTTGTCGTCTTCACTTATCTAGTTCCGCTTCTACGCCGGCTCGCCGGCGCAGATGTCATGGCAATCGGCATTTTCTTCTCGACCTTTGGCGTGATGGGCTTCATCGGCAATGTGATCGCTACGCGACTGGTCACAAAGCTAGGCCCTTTCACTACATCCGGCCTTGCACTACTTTCCATCTTCCTTGGCTTCACCTTGTGGAGCCTTGGCGTCAGCATACTTATCGTAATGGGCGCTGGAGTGGCTCTTTGGGGCTTAGGATTTGCGGCGATCAACTCGATGCAGCAGGCTCGCCTCATTGGCGCCGTTCCTGCACTGGGCAGCGCCGCAGTAGCGCTTAACACCTCGGCCGTCTATGTCGGGCAGGCGATCGGCTCCGCGCTCGGTGGCGTCCTTTTCGCCCACGATCTTCCCCGCGCACAAGGTTACGCTGCGATGATCCTCGTTGGTCTGAGCCTAGTGCTCCTGGCGACAACCCGTGATTCACGCCTTTAAAACGAATGTATCCAGCTTAATCCAGGCTTCCTTGGTGCGCTATTGCGAAGCGGCTGGCAATACTCTGCTGCCAATACGTTGTCAGGAGTGGTTATGTAAGCTACTTCTGCAAAAATCACCAGCGATGAATTAAGGAAGAGAAATGTCCGATACCATTGTAATCAAGCAGTTCCGCTTACGGAAAGACAAACCGAAAACAGAATGGCTAAAAGCAGATGAGCAAACCGATGCGTGGATAAATCAGCAGCCGGGTTTTATTTTTCGTTGTTTGTCGGAGACCGCGGAGGGGGAATGGTTTGCCGTGGAATATTGGTCCAGCATCGAAGCGGCGAAGGCGGCAGAAGAAAATTTCCGAGAGCGGCTGGAGGGACTGATTGTGCCATTTATCGAGATGAATAGCTTTACTGCTCGTCATAGCAAAGCGCAGGTGATGCGGCAAAGCGGCTTGGCGTACCTTGAGCAAAACGTTATCTGCTTGATTGATAGTTGATGTCTACGCTTGATAAATACTCATTTGGATGAGGTTTCAATGATAAGCAACCCAATTGAAGAAGCAACTACTAAAAATGGAGAGTGCATATGAAAAAGAACGAACGAGTGGTCGTGATAGGCGGTAGTTCTGGAATGGGCTTTGAGATTGCGAAAATGGCATTGGCGAAAGGCGCAGAAGTAGTGATTGCAGGACGGTCGATACAACGTCTTGAAGCAGCATGTGTGGCTCTGGGTGAAAATGGCGTTGAAATCGCTGTTGTAGATATCGGTCAGCAATCTGAGGTGGCAGCGCTATTTAAACTTGTAGGGCAACTAGACCATTTAGTGGTAACGGCAGCAGATCTTTCATACGGGCCAGTAACGGAACTCAAGGAGAGCGATCTAATGCGTGCTGTTCGATCAAAGCTTTTAGGGCCTTTGTTCGCAGCGCAGGAGAGTGCATCAAGAATCCGGCCGGGAGGCAGTATAACTTTCACCTCAGGTATTGCGGCGCGCCGCCCCATGCGGGGCGGGGCCGCAGCAGCGGCAATCAACAGTGGACTGGAAGGATTGGCGCGCTCATTAGCGATCGAACTCGCGCCACTTCGAGTAAATGTGGTGTCCCCAGGCTGGACAGATACACCGATTTGGGACGGGATGACTGGCATGACGGAAGATAGAAAACATGAAGTCCATTCCTCAATGGCTGCGCGCCTACCCTCTGGTCGAATTGGGCGTGTCGAAGATATTGCGGAGGCAGTATTTTTTCTAATGAAGAATGGATTCGTAACAGGAACAGTATTGGATGTGGATGGAGGACATCGGTTGGTGTAATCAATGTCTGATTTCCAAAATATACTGATCTTGAATTGCACGGCGGCCAGAGATATCGGAGCTAGCACTTCTCTAGTCAATCGTCATGCTTCATATGGAAGAAGTGATGCTCACTGAAGACAAAGTACGAAGACTATCACCACAACAATGGTGAGATAGAGGAGTCAAATCTGAAACATCTAATGGCCGAGGGAAAGGATAAATCTCATGAGCATGAATCCTGTTGACCAATTCATAGAAATCGCACCAGATTGCCCACTCAAGGTCGCAGTCGTACCTGTGGACGGAGGTGCAAAAAGAACGATAGCCTCCATCGAATACGAGCTGCTGGCTGCAAACCCTTATGTTTATACTTTGGCTGAATTGCAGTTCATAGTGAGCGCTCGTCGAAATGAAATATCGGATGAGGATCTCATTGCACAACGCCAGGCGCTTTGGGATGCTTTTTTCTCCAAACCACATGCCTGTATGCGAGCCTCTGCATTGACCAAGAAGTTCGGGTGGGGCGCGCATTACGACAAGCAGGGAAAAATCGCACTCTATGCTGTAGAAAGCGAGGAGTACCAGCGCTTCGTCAAGGATGGAAGTATCAAAAAATACTTTGCTATGCGCAGCAAGCGCGAACCCGTATGAATTAGCGCCATCGGAAATCTTCAGGTAACGAGATATGAGGACTTACCACGGAAGCTGTCACTGCGGACAGGTTCAGTTTGAAATCAAAACTGAGCTCACTAAAGCTACTGAATGCAACTGCTCAATTTGCACGAGAAAGGGAGCTTTACACCATCGTGTTCCACCGCAGCGATTCAGGCTGATTTCTGGGCAGGACGCGCTCACCCTTTATCAGTCTGGCGACAAGAAAGCAAAACATTGGTTCTGCAGATTTTGTGGCATCCATCCATTTAGCAACCCGCGTGCCGCTCCGGAAATGTACAGCATCAATATCCACTGCCTTAACGATTTCTGGGATGAGATCGCAAATATTGAGGTTAGACAGTTTGATGGAAAGAATTGGGAAGATGCCATTAAGACATTCAAGTTTTAGCCCTATCCCTATGCCGTACCGCACTACTCGATAGCAGGTCTAAAGTCTCCTGCCAATACGTTGGCAGGAGACGGTAGTTAACATTCTTCAGCCGGATGTACCGGCACAACAATCTAGGAGAATGAAATGTCCGACACCCTCGTCATCATGCAATTTCGTTTGCAGAAAGACAAAACGGCAGCAGATTGGTTGCAGGCCAATCAACTGGTTAATGACTGGATAACGCAACAGCCGGGCTTTCGTTTCCGCAGCCTGTCCGAGACCGTCGATGGTGTATGGTTCATTGTGGCCTATTGGGCCAGCATGGAAGCGGCCAAAGCGGCGGAGGCGAATTTCCGGAAAAGCATGGAAGGGTTGATCGTGCCGTTTGTCGAAATGAGCGGCTTTACCAGCAGTTACAGCACAGCGCATCTGATGCAACAGGGCCAAGACAGGGGATAAGCATGAATGTAAGTCACACATCAGTTCAAGCGAAACACATCTACCGGGTGGACAGATTCGTCGTCCCGGAAGCTGCGTGCGACGAGTTCTTGAATAACGTTCGCCAGACTCACGGCCTGCTGAAAGTGCTCCCGGGTTTTCTGTTTGAGGTCGTATTGAAGCAAGTTTCCGGTGAAAATAGATACAATTTCGTAACCATGGTTGAATGGGATAGCGGAGTGTCCATGGCTAATGCAAAATCAGTCGTTGCCGCGATGCACACCCAGACACATTTCAATCCTCAAGAGATGTTCGACCGTCTCGGCATCCAGGCCGAGTTGGTGAACTATCAGCGACTTGACTCGTAACATTAAGGATACCCAATGATCAAGATCAGCATCCTGTATCCCAACACCGGCAAGTTCGACATGGACTATTACCTTAATATCCATATGCCACGATCCATCGAACTATTGAGTACCGGGCCGGGTTACCGTGGAGTTTCGGTGGAACGCGGTCTGGGCGGCACAGCACCCAATTCGGCGCCTAGCCATGTTGCGATGTGCCATTACCTGTTCGATACTACGGATGACTTCTTGGCAGCATTCCTGCCAAATGCCGCAGAACTGCAGGGGGACATGCCGAACTACACCGGCATTGAGCCGATCATCCAGTTTAGCGAGGTTGTCATCAGTCGCTAGCGCTTCAAAAAAGGTGCTTCATGGCTATTAAGTGTTCGGTATTCGTTGCAACCAGCCTGGATGGCTTCATCGCTAGAAAATGTGGCGCTCTTGACTGGTTACCGGGCAGCAATGATGTGGCGGGAAGCGAGAATCTAGGCTACAGAGATTTTTTCGCATCGATCGCGCGCTCGTGATGGGGCGAAACACCTACGATCTAGTGTCCATATTTGACGAATGGCCATATCTGGGCAAGAAGGTCATGGTATTGAGCAGCCGATTTCCAAAATTTTCGGTACAACTTGCAGAAGAAGTGGAAGGCACCTCAGCCTCCCCTGTTGAGGTAGTGCGCCAACTGGAATCCGCCGGTTCGGCACACGTCTATGTGGATGGAGGAAAAACAATCCAGAGCTTCCTGCAAGCCGATCTGATCCAAGAAGTGACGATTACCAGAGTACCCGTTCTGATCGGGGAGGGCATACCGCTCTTCGGAGAGTTGGCTCACGACATCAGACTTCGGCATCTTTCGACAACAATATTTGAAAACGGATTGGAGCAAAGCAAATACCGGGTAGAAAATGCTGCTTAACATTACGCGTTTGACACAGGCTCATGCGTAAGTCGGAGCGGCTCTTCCAGTTGGTGACGCTGCTGCAGGGGCGGCGTACAGCCATCACCGCACAAGATCTGGCGCGAGCGCTAGGCGTCGCCATACGTACCGTGTATCGCGACATCCAGGCGCTCATTCTCTCTGGCGTGCCTATCGATGGAGAGGCAGGTGTGGGCTACCGCTTGCGTGCAGGTTTTGATCTTCCTCCGCTCATGTTCCAACCGGAAGAGGTCACTGCTTTGCTGGTCGGTAGCCGCATGGTGCAGGCTTGGACAGACCCCGATCTGGCGCGGGCTGCGAAGCATGCGGAAGCCAAGATACTTGCTGTGCTGACCCCGCAGATGTTGATTGGGGTGTCTCGGCTGCCATATCGCATCCCTGTGTACGAGCGTTCCGAAAGCGGCATACACCGACTGTTACGCAAGGCATGTGAAGGCCGGCAAAAAGTATCCATCGCCTATCGCGACATGAACGGGCAGGATTCAACACGTACCGTATGGCCGCTTGGCATGGTAGGCTGGGGTGATCACTGGACGCTGCTAGCCTGGTGCGAAAAGCGCGACGCCTATCGCAACTTCCGTTTTGACCGCATCCAGGACATCATGTTGCTACCAGAGCATTATCCGCAGCATTCCGAACGCAATTTGGAACATTACCTGACGCGTATCGTCGGCATGGATGACGAACAGAAACCCGCTTGACAAAGCGCGGGACGGGAAAGCCATCCTGTTTGAGACGTGGGTTCTATCCAACGCAACATCAAAGATAGTCGATGCTGGCAAGCAGAGCACGCCTGCCCCGCGCAGATTGTTGTACGGTGTTTCTCCAATATAAAGGGCGTAACGGTCGTCGGCAAATAGGGCTTCCAAAGGTCAACATCTGACCATTAGCCTGGTTTGTATCCTGATTTTCGGGTGCGTCCAATAGCTTACTTACAGAATTCAAAAGCAAGACTCGGAGTGTGTCGTGGCCGTCCAATGCCTAAAGTACCTGCCATCCAGCACAAAATAAGGAGCAGGACATGTCCAAGCATGCCGAACAAGCTGCCAAAACATTCAGCGACCCTCGCTGGGCGGCGGTCGTTGCCCGCGACTCGAGAGCGGACGGCCAGTTCTTCTATTCGGTCTTTGGATGCATGGACACACACATTGCCGATCGATGAGATGCGGGAACGGCTTGAAGCTGTATGCGGTATAGGACCGTGGACCGTCAACTACGCTTTACTGCGGGGATTCGGCTGGCTTGACGGTTCGCTGCATGGTGATGCGGCTGTACGTCGCGGATTGCAGGCATTGCTGGCTTCGCCCGAGAAACCCGGCGCAGAGGAAATCGAAGAGTGGCTCGCGGTCTTCTCGCCATGGCGTGCCCTGGCTGCAGCACATATCTGGGCTGCACAATCATCGGCGGCCTATTGATTAATAGCGAGGCTATTCGGATACTGCGACACACGTCCTGAAGCAACGTGCGATTGAATTTTGGCGTCCCCTACAATATTACCAACTGGTGCTGATTTGTAACTGAAGTAATATCTTCTTTGGAAGCAATCTGTAGCACTTTAACAAATCTGCCACGCGCTATCCATTGCCTTTTCAAGCACCTCAAAAATCTTCGGTGACTGGCATTGCGCCACATTGAAGCGCAGAAATGGCGAAGCAGTTTGGCCCAAGCTGAAAACGTTTCCGGGTGCCAGCACAACACCTGCTTGCAGTGCTTCTCTCGACACCTTGGCGGAATCCAGTCCCTGCGGCAGGCGTACCCAGAGGAACATGCCGCCCTGCGGTTTCATCCAGGGGGCGATGCCGAGTTTCTCCAAGCGGTGCAATGTACACCCCATGGCGTCCGCCAACCGGCTGCGCGTTGCGTCGATGTGATGGCGATAGGCACCTTGACGCAACATGGAGTAGACCAGTTCCGCTCCCAAGCTGTTGCTGCTCAGTGTGGTTGCCAGTTTGAGGTCAACGATTTGCTCAGCCCACTCTTGCCGCACTGCGAGATGGCCGCAACGCGACGATGCCGATATGACTTTGGAAAAACTGCCGACGTGGATGACCCGATTCAAGCCGTCGAAGGAAGCCAGCAGAGGCGAGGTGTTCAGTGCGAATTCGGCATAGATGTCGTCTTCGATAATGAGCAGGTCGTGATCCTCGGCCAGTTTGAGCACGCGGTGTGCGACGATGGGCGATAGCACGGCGCCGGTCGGGTTATGGAAAACGGTGTTGGTGAGGTACAGGCGCGGTTTGTGCCGTGCCAGCAGTTCGGCCATTGCTTGCACATCGGGCCCCTGCTCGGTATAGGGCACTGCGATTAGTTGCACGCGGTGCGCGCGCAGCAGCGCCTGAAAGTTGAAGTAGCCCGGATCGTCTATCAACACCGTGTCGCCGGGCTCCAGCAGAAAACGGCAAATCAGGTCGATGGCCTGAGTGCCTGAATCGGTCAGAATAATCTGCTGGGCAGAAGCTGCGACACCGCGTTCACCAAGGCGGCGGCTGAGTTGTTCGCGCAAGGCGAAATGCCCATACGGATGCCCATATTCCAGCAACCCCGTTTGCGGCTCTTTGGTCAACCTGCGCAATGTGCGGCGGATTTCCTCATCCGGTAGCCATGATTGGGGAAGCCAGCCGCAGCCGGGTTTGAGCATGTCTGATTCTGCTTCGAGCGACTGGCGAATGATCCACAGCGGGTCGATGCTGCGATCCCGAGTTGCACCCACATTGGCCAGCGACAAAGGCGGCAGGTGCCCGCATACATAAAAGCCAGAGCCGCGTTTTGCCGTAATCACGCCGTCGGCGGCCAGGCGATCATAGGCTTCGACGACGGTGTTTTTCGCAACATTCAGACGCTCGGCCTGTTGCCGGATGGAGGGCAGCCGTTCACCCGGCACCAGAACGCGGCCGGCCAGTTGGTCGCGTATGGCCTGCATCACCGCGTTTACGCGGTTGCCGTCTGCTCGATCAGCTTTGCTTGGCATCATTTGTACCCATCAATTTTGTGGACAGTATCTTGTGATTGTACCCATCCGTCTCTGTTGAGCCAAAACAATTCGGGAGAAGATACCGACTCTTCTGGCATGAAACGGCAGGTGTGGGTATGAGCAAAGAATTTAAGGGATGGAGCAGCGGATTGCTGGGCGTGCTGATTTTTAGCGGAACACTTCCGGCCACACGCGTGGCGGTCGCCACGTTTGATCCTATCTTTGTAACCTTTGCGCGGGCAGCAATCGCCGGCGTGCTCGCTGCACTGATCTTGATGGTGTTGCGCCAGCCACGGCCCGCGCGTAGCAACAACCGCGCTTTGCTGGTAGTGGCGCTCGGCGTGGTGGTCGGCTTTCCACTATTGCTTGCCCTAGCGCTGCGCCATGTCAGTGCATCGCATGCCACTGTGTTCGTCGGGTTGCTGCCGATGGCGACGGTGATATTCGGTGTACTGCGCGGCGACAAAAATCCGCACTGGTTGTTTTGGCTGTTCTCATTGTCGGGGAGTCTGGTTGTGGTTGGTTTTGCGATGGAGCAGGGCGGCAACGTCTCAGCGATGGGCGATCTGCTGATGCTGGCTGCAGTCACCGTGTGCGGAATGGGCTATGCCGAGGGCGCGCGTCTGGCGCGCAGAATGGGCGGATGGCAGGTCATCTGCTGGGCGCTCGTGTTGTCGCTGCCGTTGATGTTGCCACTGTGCCTGTGGACGCTACCAGGCAATTTTCAACAAGCCGCATGGCCTGCATTGCTGAGCCTCGGCTACATAGCGCTGTTCAGCATGCTAATCGGCTTTTTCTTCTGGTATCACGGGTTGGCGCTCGGCGGCATAGCCTCCATCAGCCAGTTGCAATTGCTACAACCGTTCTTTGGGCTGGCCCTTGCCGCCGCACTGCTGGGTGAACACGTCAGCACAATGATGATCGTCTCTGCACTGGCGGTTGCGCTGTGCGTAGTCGGGGCAAGACAGTTTGCTAGCTAGGCTGCGATGCGGTCTTACAAATATGCACATGTTAATCAGCAGCTCATTCCTTGTTTCGTGTGTTTCATCACAATTCGATGTTATTTAAGAGCCTAGTTACGTAACATTCCGTTGTGCTGTGCATACCTCAATTGCACAACTAAAATACTAAAAGGGGATGATAGTGGTTTCTTCATGGGTCTTAGATATTCTGGGATGTCCTGAAACAAACCAGAAGCTCTTGGCTCGCGATCTCGGGTTGATACGAGTCAGCGCGGCAAGTTCATCCCCGACCATGATGGCATCACTTCTCTGGTCTATCCACCGGAATTGGAGGGAAATAATGAGAAGATGAATCGGCTCTACGAATGGCTGGCTCCCTACTATGACGTGTCTGAACGTATTTTGGGGAGATTACTTACAGGGCTTGATATGTGACGGGGGCGGCAAAAGATTGTTGATCTCCTGGGACTCAAGTGACATGCGTTTATTAGAGGTTTCGCCTGGACCTGGTGTGTTTCACCAATACTGCGTAAAGAATTAGGCGAAGAGGCGGAAATAGTCTCCGTCGACCTGTCGCTGAACATGTTGCAACAATGCCGAAAACAACACGCATCAGAACGCATCGAACTAATCCAGGCCAAGGCACAGAATCTTCCTTTCGCTGACGAATCGTTTGATGGAGTCTTTCATTTTGGAGGGATTAACCTGTTTAATGATCCACCGCGTGCCCTTGGAGAATTTGTTCGGGTTGTTCGCAAAGGCGGGTTCGTTTCATGGGGAGACGAGCAGATGAGCGAAGGATTTACACATCCAATTGGACGCCGCGTCCTACTGCGTATGAATCCAGGGCTTAATAAAGCACTTCCGGAAATGCCCGTAGTGGTGATGAACGCCACCAAGCATGTTGTCTACGAGGGACTTGGATACCTATTTCTGAGTAAAAAATTTGCCGATGCACACGAGGCCGAACAAGCGCGTCCTTGGAAGGTCTCTGATGCTCCACAAGAATTCATAGACCGACTACTTCAATCAATTGTTGGAATTGGAATCCCAATTGCAAAGCTCGTGGGTAAATGAAAGGTTAGCCAGAACCGGGCTGAACCTGACAAACTTGGAGTTGTGGCTGGGCTGCTTGCACGCAACGAACAGCAGTCAAAAGACATGGCTTCTCTGGTCAGTCAATATGTCTCGCTCGCAACGGGAACTAACCTGTGTATCAAGAAGGACGCGCTAAAGCGCGCTCAATAGTCCAATGATTGACATCAAGGAAATTGCCATGCGTTGTAATCGTTTGTGCGGCCAAGTTGAATTTGAAATTGTTGGCGAAATACCAAATCTCTATCAATGCCATTGCGCGCTCTGCCGCAAGCAGGGTGGCTCCACATCGAATACTGCAACAGTTATTCTTCGCGAAAATTTCCGTTGGCTATCAGGCCAGGAGCACATCACATCTTGGGTAAAAGACAATGGGTTCCGATCTGATTTTTGCTCGAAATGTGGATGTCCCGTTCCCAATCCGTTAGGTAATGCACTTTATTATTGGGTACCTGCGGGCCTATTTGGCGAAGAGGTTCAATCTGCAATTGTTGCTCATCTTTACGTTGGATCTAAAGCGTTATGGGATGTTATTTCTGCATCAGGAAAACAGTACGAAACCATGCCAGGGTTAGCTGAAGTCATGGAACTATTGCAATCTGACGGCCATCTCTAGATGACCACAAAATGTGCATACCGTTCATCGCAAACAAGAACTACTTCTCCTGGTCTTTGCGCACTTGACGTTCAGAAATGAACGAATGCATAATCCGAGTAATCGCAACAGGTTCTCAACGAACAAAGCCACAATGATTTCTGTCGCTAGCAATATTGTCGTTCCCGCTCCTGGCGCTTTCGCCCAGGTAGGGGGCGCATATTGCCGTCGCGAATAAATCGAAGAAACAGTCGCTCATCTGACCGGGGCGAGCTGTCCCGTCAGGTGGGCTGACAGGACAGTAGACGCACTGGTACACTCCTCTGCAATTCTCTTCTTGTAACTCCTCTGGCGGTGACTTGTCGGTCAACATCAGGAGTTTTCGTTATGTCAAGATTTACAGGTATCTGGGTGCCTTTAGTCACCCCATTTCACAATGGAAGAATTGATTTTCCCGCGCTAAAGGCAAAGGCCTGCGAGTTGATTGGCGCAGGCGTTTCCGGTCTGGCCACCTGCGCCACCACCGGAGAGCCTGCCTCACTCAGCGAGGACGAACAGCTCGCAGTTCTGGACGCAGTGATTGAAGCTGTTCCCGGACAGCCAGTCGTTATGGGTTTATGCGACAACAATATGTTATCTCTCCTCAGTCGATTGAAGCGAATTCAGGAGCGACCGATTGCCGGGCTGTTGGTTACGCCGCCCTATTACATACGCCCCTCCCAAGCCGGCCTGGTCGAATATTTCAAATCGCTCGCGGATGCTGCATCAGTCCCCGTCATCATCTACAACATTCCCTATCGAACCGGCGTTGTGATGGAATTGGAAACCCTGCGCGCAATTGCACAACACGAGCGCATCGTGGCAATCAAGGACTGCGGCGGCAATATGGCGCTGACGATGCAGTTGATCGCCGACGGTGATCTGGATGTTCTGGCCGGAGAAGATCAGCAGATTCTCTCGACACTTTGCCTGGGAGGTAGTGGAGCCATTGCAGCCTCGGCTCACATACGACCAGACTTGTTCGCACAACTACCTCAACTGGTAAATGAATCGCGCTTGGGTGAAGCGCGGGAAATATTTTATCGCTTGCTGCCGATGATACGCCGTGCATTTGAGGAACCAAATCCGGGGCCAGTCAAAGCTGCACTGGCGATAATGGGCCAGATGCGGAATGAACTACGCTCACCGATGCAAGCGGCTTCCGTAGAAATGCGTGAAGCACTGAGAGAGGAGTTAAGCCGCCTGGATTGCGTCTAACGGGGCGCATTTTGCTTGTGAGGGTTTGTAGTGGGAGCGGCTTTCAACTTGCGAAAACAAACCTTCGCGCAGAGCCTGTGCGATAGAAGTCGCTCCCATCAGCTTTTCAAATGAACAAACAAATGTCTGCATCCTTCGCACTGGCCAAGTAAGTCGTGGCGCCTATCCACTCCGAAATCTCGGGCATGAATTCTTCTTTCCTGTAGTTGAACAGGTCGACTGTCATCTGGCAGGCGACCAGCTTGACGCCTGACTCGACGCAGATGTCGCGCAACTCCAGAATGCTTGGAACACCTTTGGTCTTGGTTGTTTGTTCCATCATGGCAGTGGCAAAACTCTCGAACCCGGGCATATTGCCGGCGACGAAGTTCGGTATTTTCATGTTGATGTGCTGCAGCCATTCCGGTCCGAAGGGCATCTTCATCGGCATTGCCGGGTTGCCCAGCGGTGATACTTTGATTTGCAGATCCTTCTTCAAGAGTCCCAGTCCGTAGAAGGTGAAGAACACGGATGAATCCCAACCTAGTGCAGCGGCGGTTGAAGCGAGAATAAAGGGCGGGTAAGCCATGTCCATGGTGCCCTTCGTTGCGATGATGGCGAGGGAAGGAGTTCTTGCTGCCTTGCGTTGGGCAAGCTTCTCGTCCAGCTTTTTGTCCAGCCATGCGTCCAGACCGGCAAGGTCCGTCGGGATGCTCTGTGTTTGGTGCTGTTCGGTGATTTTCATGACGATCTCCTCAGGCTTTACGGATGACAAATTCGAAATCTTTGCCCTGCTGTTGTGACGACAGCAGCTCATTACCGGTTTGCGAACAGAAGGAACTCATGTCCTTGAGAGAACCCGGATCGGTAGATATCACTTTCAGGGTTTCTCCGGATTGAAGGGAGATCAGGGATTTCTTGGTGCGCAAAATGGGGAGAGGGCAGTTGAGGCCGCGTGCATCGAGAGTTTGTTTCGCTTCCATGGTATTTCTCCTTTCAAGTTATGCGGCAAAGCCGCTTTAGATGACCGGTCGGTCAAAATTGGAGCCACAAAAAACCCCCATCGGGGGCCTTCTCAAACTATCTGTTGCCTAGTGACTCAACTCGATCCGCAATGTTTTGATAGCCGGGCCAAGATGCAGAATCACCTTTGGATCATTGCGTGTTTTTGCCAGCAGGATAATGCCCTCAAGGTAGGCCAGCATTGCCGTCGCCGTCGCCTCGGTATCCATGGCCGCCAACGAACCATTCTTGACCGCCTCGTCGAGCGTAACGCGGAACTTATTCATGGCCTTGTTGAACACCGCGTTGAGTTTTGCGCGCATGACGTCGTCGCGAGTGCTCATCTCCAGCGCTAGATTGCCAAACAAGCAGCCAGGCATGCGACCCTCCATGTTGGATGCTGCGACTTGCCAGTAGTAAGCCGCATCGATCATGTAATCCAGGCGCACCAGTGGCGGGAGATCCGGGTCGAATGCCTCTGCCACGAAGCCGTAAGCCCAGTCATCGGCCATGTTGTCGATGACTGCCATGGCCAATTCCCGCTTGGACGGGAAGAAGTGATAAAAGCTGCCCTTCTGCACTTTGGCTGCGTCGCAAATCTCCTGTATGCCTACATCAGAGTAGCTGCGTCCGTGAAACATTTCGCGGGCGGTTAAGAGAATGCGGGTACGGGTGTCGATATCGGGTGTCATGGCTGGCATAATACTAGACCGGTCGGTCAAGTCAAGTGTTGGATGAAAGTTCAGGTTCGGAGCAGAAGTCAAAATCCGGAGAGTTGGAGGAGGGCAGGCCAGCAGTCGACGAACATCAAAGTCATTTTTAATTAACATCTCGTCTCATGCTGGGGTGCGCCCAAAGGGCGCTTCCATCCCTTATGCTGTTAGCAAGGCGGCATTGAATCACATGACAAAGCTGCTTTCGCTCACCTTGGCTCCAGAGGTGAGAGTTAACGCGATAGCTCCAGGTCTGGTTGATACACCTATGACGAAATCGTGGCTCGCCGTGCACGAGCTTTGGGAAAATCGAGCCCCGATGCGTCGAGGGGCCATGCCGGAGGAAATTGCAGATGTTGCCTACATGCTTATAGCATCTACTTATTTAACTGGTAAGGTTATAGTTGCCGATGGCGGGTTAAACCAAACCTGATTTCATTCCGGTGGATATGTTAACGCGCGCCGCCGAACTCTACGTTGAACGTCTGTGTTCTAGCAAACCGGAAGTTTTGCGGCATAGTTAGCAACGGCAGCAATGGGCGAGTTGGCAACCTAACCGATCTTCAGCCATAGCTGCCAGCTCGGCCTACGTTACGTCCGCAGAGCAGATCAAAGCTGACATCTCTGAAGTTCAATTGCTTCCGCACTTGCCATTTATTATTATGCTGACGCGTGCGTCCCCATAATAACTGTTAGCCACATGAGTCCGGCCTTGCGATTACCCATTCCATCCGACAATGAGGCACTCGCTTCGTGGGTACCCGATGAGGCCACGTGTGCCCGTTGGGCTGGTCCCTTATTTCGCTTCCCGTTTTTCGTCGATGAACTGCCTTCGCTACTCGCAGGCCCAGGTGCAACAAGCTTCGCTCTCGTCGATGCGAACGCTTCAAGTGAACTCCTTGGTTTCGCTCAATTGATCGAAAAGGGTTCCGGTGTCCTTCGCTTAGCGCGAATCATCATTTCCTCGCGCCACCGAGGTGTCGGGCTTGGTCGCATACTCTGTCAACTACTACTTGCTAAAGCTTCTGCATCCCCGGGCATTGAGAAGTTTACGTTGGGCGTCTATCGAGACAATCCCGTCGCCATTTCTCTGTACTCTAGCCTTGGCTTCGTTGAAGTTCCACCATCGCCGCGCCCTGAAATCATTGCAATGGAGAGGAGCAATTCCTGTGGCTAACCACTCATTCGAGCGGACTTCCGAGAAGCTGCGCTGCTCGGCCGCCGCCCAACTCAAACATTTGGCATCTTGGTAAATGACTGGTATCTGTGTAATCTTTGATTTGGACGGTACGCTCGTAGACAGCGAGGGACTTTGCAATCAAGCGTTTCTCGATCTGCTTCCGCAACTGAGTGATACGGTGGAATCATTGATCCAGCAGTATCGTGGCAAAAAACTGACTTCAATCCTTGCTGACCTTGAGGGCCGTCTTTCCCAGAAGCTGCCAGATGCGTTTGAACAGCATTATCGCCAGCATGTTTCGGAACTCTTCTCACGTGAATTGAAACCTATGCCTGGCGTTCTTGAAATGCTCGAAACCGCGAATTTTCCCAAGTGCATTGCCTCAAGCGGGCCACCTCTGAAAATCCGTCAGGCGCTGCAAGTTAGCGGCCTTGCACCTTACTTTGGCGACAGCATCTTCAGTTCATATGAAGTTGGCTCTTGGAAGCCGGAGCCAGGCCTATTTCAATATGCAGCAAATGCAATGGGCTTTATGCCTAGCCAATGCGTGGTTGTGGAAGATAGTGAAGTTGGGATTGAGGCTGCCGCAGCAGCAGGAATGAGAGCATTCCGGTATGTGCGAAATGGTGAAACGTCGTCATGCCGAGTCGGGGAGGAAGTGTCATTTGACGATATGTTGCAGCTTCCTCAATTGCTAGCTCAATTTGTTAGCAATGCCCAACCCATTATTCAACGTAGGCAGGTGCGATAAGGCCGTGCCAGCCGGTTAATTCAAACATTAGGCACCGGAATGATCAGCGAAGACAAGATTGTTGCCACTCATCAGGCCTTGGGGGAGTTCGTTGTGATCTTCCAATGGGTCGAAAATCTCTATCGCCAGATCGGATGGTTCATTCTCGATCCAGAACGAAAGGATTGGCCCCCCATAAAGTTACGACGAGAAACAAATTGCCAATTGATTGACAAAGTCACTGACATGTTTGTGAGCCTTACGCAAACGTATGCGCTCGACAATGGCGACGAAAAGGCAAAGGACATCCTCGAGCTGAAGGGGCATTTCCACGAGTTGAGGCGATACCGAAACCGTGTCCTTCACTCCACCTACGTTGAATTGAACGGTGGTGGAGAAGTTCATGGATACATCCGTTCAAACCCGGACGTCGGCGTTGATCCTGAAACTGGCGATCTGATTTTCGATCAAGAAGATTTCACGGCGGAAGCGATTTACTCAAAGATTCGCGAGTACGGTGACTACATGCTTCGCCTCAATCTCCTGCATGTACAACTCGTTCATTGGGCACCGTTTGCTCTCCATGGCTCAAAAACCGGTGCTTACCAATCGGTCCCTCAACTCAAACGTTGATGTCTGCTTTGGTCAGCTAAACTGCCGAATTTCAATCCATGATCAGTTGGCCGTTTAGGCCAAGAATCAAATCATCCTTTTCTTGGCATTGCGGTCTTGGTGAGAAGTCTTTCGATGTGTCCGTTATATGGAGGGAGGCGGACGAAATCCTAGGCGACCCGTATTTCAGCTCCGAACCAAAAACGGAACCTCAATATGCCATCAGGATTTTCCGTCGCGCGCAATATTTCAATCCAATCTTCAAAAATTCATAGGCTATTTATGCAGTTTGTAAAACATGCTGAACGGGGTAATATGCGATAATTTTTTATAACAACCATCCAAACTCCTGCTCATGAAAATCATCCTCGCCAATTTGATACGCAGTGCCTTGCCATTATCTGTACTGTTTCTAGTCGCGTGTGGAGGGGGAGGTGGTAGTGCAACATCTGCAGCCGCAACTACTCCTGCAGTAACCTACTCGGTTGGTGGTACGTTAACGGGGCTGGCTGTCGGCAATGCGCTGACTCTAACCAACAATGGCACTGACAATCTCACGCTCAATGCCAGCGGTGTCAGTCAAGCCTTTACCTTCGCCACGCAATTGGCCAATGGTACTGCTTATAACCTTTCCCTAGCTACCACCACGCCCAGTGTACAGCCCTGCACCTCAACCTATGGCGCAGGAACGATCAACGCGGCGAATGTCACCAATTTGAATGTGTTTTGCGGGCTAGCTGGTGGTACGTCCACGTTTACTGGAGTCGGCTCACTCCTGGCAGCGCGTGACCTGCACACCGCCACGTTGCTGCCAAATGGCAAGGTGCTGGTTAGCGGCGGATATACCGCAGCAGGTTATCTTGCCAGTGCAGAACTGTACGAGCCAACCACAGGGACTTGGTCTGCCACCGGCTCACTAACGACGGCGCGTGCATCTCACACCGCCACACTGCTGCCTAACGGTAAGGTGTTGGTCAGCGGCGGAGCGGGTGTTGCAGGTTATCTTGCTAGTGCTGAACTGTACGATCCAGCCACAGGGACTTGGTCTGCCACCGGCTCACTAACGACGGCGCGCGCATTGCACACCGCCACATTGCTGCCTAACGGTAAGATGTTGGTCTCCGGCGGCGTGGGCTCAACAAACATTGCTCTTGCCAGTGCGGAACTGTACGACCCTGCCACAGGGACTTGGACTACTACCGGCTCACTTACTGCGGCGCGTGCATTTCACACCGCCACGCTGCTGCCCAACGGAAAAGTGCTAGCTAGTTGCGGAGACGGCGCAACAGGATACCTTGCCGGTGCCGAACTTTACGATCCTGCCACAGGAGCTTGGACTGTTACGGGCTCACTTGCCACGGCGCGTTATTACCACACTGCCACACTATTGCCCAACGGCAAGGTGTTAGTCGCCGGTGGCATGGGCACAACAAACGCTGCTATTGCCAGTGCAGAGCTATACGATCCTGCCACAGGAGCTTGGACTGTTACCGGTTCACTCGTGGCTGCGCGTGAACTGTATACCGCCACGCTTTTGCCTAACGGCAAAGTATTAGTCGGCGGCGGATACGGTGCAACAGGTTATCTTGCTAGCGCTGAACTGTACGACTCTGCCACAGGAGCTTGGACTAGTACTGGCCCACTCACGGTGGCGCGTGATAATGATACAGCCACACTGTTGCCCAACGGCAAGGTGTTGGTTAGCGGCGGATATGGCACAACAGCCCAGCTTGCCAGCGTAGAGTTGTATTTCTAAACCCGCAGTCTCAGTTGGTAAGGAGCGTCATTCACGCTATTTTTCACAAAAGAGAGGATATGTATGTTTATCAAAGCTCATGATGTTAGAGGTCTTGCTGCATTAAGTATGCTCCTGCTTTCGGCTTGCTCATCAGTTGCCTCTGTCAAAGAAGTCACTGCCGATCAGACCGGATATATGACAAAAAAGTTTTCTCCTAAGTCACTATCAGCGAATATTGAAAAAAAGATTCCGCCTACAGTTGATAGCACCAACTTTGGGCAACTAAAGATAACAGTTGAAGCGAGCAATGAACAAAGTGATGGGAAGAAACAATCATATAAAAACGTAATGACGCTAACGGATGTGGGCAATGGTCAGATTGAGCGATTGATGGAGCAAATTAGTAATGACATTTCATACAATCTTGTTTACGCACTGACCTACAAAGGCATAGTCGGTTTGAGATGGCAGGCAGTTCCACTCCTTGGCACCAGGACTACTCCACTTTATGAAATCAGAGACGTCACAAGGTTTGATGCCATTCCATCCAAAGCCAATAATGAGTTTGTCGTCGAATATACAATGGGACGGGAAAACCAGATGGCAGGCGGTATTACTACACAATTAGCATGCAAATCCACACGAATATTTGATGCTAAAGAGCTTAATGAAAAACTGCCAGGTCTGGCCACTGAATTTAATTGTCAGCAGCTATACAATAAAGCCGTACAAAGTCACAGCAAGTGGGTCATGCTTCAGAAATACGGTTTTGCCATCATGACCGAAGAAATTACTAGTACGCAGAAGACATATTTTCGCGTAATTGACTTTAACGGCTAACCTATCCATCAACCCGGACTGGCGCGATCAAACTGCGCCAGCCGGTTTTCTCAAAAGTTGATGTTCTGTTTTCGAGAAAATTCAGTGTCTACAAAGCGTTGTCGACAGAAGCAGGTTAGTATTGCAAAGTCACTGCCCGATGGCTGGCCAGTCGCCATCGACGGCATCGAGTTATAAATGTGAGTTCAAAATAGCCAGGAGCGGACTCTCCCGCAGACTAAAACAAAATCATTTTCAGTAAACCGCGAGGATCCGCAATGGAACACAACGGACGCAGGCTGCGCCGCCGCGATATCCATGATGCCCCTAGCATAGCGGACCTTACACTCCTAACCACTAGGGGCCGAAATCCGGCCGAGGCCACGGGGAACGCAACTGTGAAAGCAAGAAGCCTAAGGGACGGAGCGCAATTTGTTTTGGGTTGAAATGTCCGCAATCAAAATGCCGATTAAACCTCAGTTTGTTCGGCTATCGCCAATGTATCTTTACATCCAGGAAGCCTTGCCCGGCAGCTTGATGCCATCTTCCCTGGTTGCACCAGTCAGGCTGAAGAACAAAGATTTAAACAACCTTAACCGAACAGGCCCGGCTGATAGCTCCCCGCAGGTGTGCCGAACGGGATTGCCAGGCGGTTCCAGCCGTTGATCGCCACGACGGCAAGAGTGAGGTCAACGAGTTCCTTTTCGTTGAAGGATCGCAGCACCTCTTCGCGCAAGGCTTCTGAAATACCGCCGTTCGCGATATCCGTCAGCGCTTCGGCCCAGGCCAGTGCCGCGCGCTCTTTCTCGGAATAAAAAGGCGTTTCGCGCCATGCCTGTAGCGCATAGAGGCGTTGTTCAGTTTCGCCGTTCGCTCTGGCATCCTTGGTGTGCATGTCGATGCAGAACGCGCACCTGTTAATTTGCGAAACGCGGGTCTTCACGAGTTCCAAAAGCCCATGATCGATCCCCGAGCGGCGCACGTAAGTTTCCAAACCCAGCATGGCCTTGAGCCCTTCGGGTGCGATCTGTGCATAGTTGATGGGTTGCTGCATGGCAAACTCTCCTTGCTAGTGGATGACGACGGCGACATGCCTCCGTTCACTCTCAAGACGCAGGCTGCAATGGCGTTGTGACAGGGGCCTCCAGGATACTCAAATCGAGCGCGGCTCAATCAGGCGTAGCTTGTCCGGATTGCGCACGATATAGATATCCAGGATACGCACGCCGTCGGTGAGGATCGACGTGGCAGACTCCAGGCTGCCATCGAGATAGCGAAGTATCCCGGGCATGCCATTGATTTCCGCGATGCGGCATTCCAGGCGCCCCTGGAACAGTCTCGCGAGCCCGCAATAGAATCTGGAGACGCCGCGCGCACCCCGCAATACCTTGGAAATGGTTGGCACCTTGCCGCCGCCGTCCCCGGTGACGGTCACATCCCCGGCCAGCAGTTCCATCACTTGCGTACGGTCCCCGGTACGCGTCGCGGCGATGAACTTTTCGAGCAGGCGCACGGAGGATTCTCGGCTGACCTCGAAGCGGGGACGATCCTGGCGCACCCGTACCTTGGCACGGTGGACGATCTGACGGCATGCGTCCTGGCTCTTGCCCAGCATCTGGGCGACCTCCGGATAGCCGAAATCGAACACCTCATGCAGCAGAAACGCGGCGCGCTCGTCAGGTGCAAGGCGCTCCAACATCATCAGAAAGGCGATCGAGATATCCCCGGCGAGCTCCATTGCACGTTCGGGCGGAGGCGTTTCCTCCATGACCCATGGCTCCGGTATCCATTCGCCGATATAGATATCGCGTTCCTTTTTGGCAAGGCGCAGCCGGTCGATGCTGAGGCGGGTAACCACCGTCACCAGCCAGGCTTCCGGGCTGCGCAGGCCGGCGACATCCGCGGCGAGCCAGCGGATGTATGCTTCCTGAAGAATATCCTCGGCATCCGCGCGCGAGCCCAGCATGCGGTAGGCAATTCCGGTGAGCCGTGAGCGGTATTGGTGGAAGATCTCGGGCGATGGGTTCATTTTTTCCCTGTCGGCATATTGGCGCCAATCTATAGACGTTGGGCAAGCTGAGTTGTGACAGGATTCCTCTGGTGTGAGTCATTGACGGTTCGAATTTTCCGTTATAAGAGCATTAAAAGGAAAGTTCTGAGCTTTCAGGGGTGAACTTGGAGAAACCAGATCAGACTTGCAATAAGGTAGCAGCCGTCCTACAGTAATTGTCTCTGACTAATGACCAGAACAAACGGACAAACAAATATGACAAACATCGCATCCGTGCTGAAGGAAGAAATTGTACGTCTGGCACGCAAAGAGATACGCACTGAAATAACTGGGCTCAAAAAGGCGTCGGTGCAATACCGATCAGAGATAGCTGCATTGAAGCGACGTGTCGTGACACTGGAACAGCAACTGTCTCGCCTAGGAAAGATGACCACAAAGAGTGATGAGGTAAAGGCAGAGCCCAATGCTGAAACAAAAGTACGGTTTGTGGCAAAAGGGTTTAAGACACTGAGGCACCGACTCGGTTTGACTGCTGGTGAAATGGCAAAGCTGCTTGGAGTATCGGCCCAATCGATTTATAGCTGGGAGACTGGAAATTCCAATCCACGCAAGCAGCAATTGGCAAAGATCGCAATGCTGCGAGGGATGGGCAAACGTGAGGTCAGTGCCATTTTGGAAAGAATAGCCGCTTAAGCTTTAAATTTCATCTTTGTTATCGAGAAGTAGAAATGACTGACGACTATCAAAGGCCATTGCACTCCCCCCGTGCACAATCTCTGGCCCGAGATGGGAAGACGGTGCAAAAGAAATATATGAAGACGGCGAAGGTGGCTGGCTCCTGGAGGTGATTGATGAGCATGGAAGCTCAACCGTATGGAATGATTCATTCCCGAGCGATACCAGCGCACTGGATGAAGCCCTGAAAACCATTGAAGAGGAGGGCAAGAATCATTGATTGGCGATCCCTCTGATTCGACACTATCTCCACAAGAACCCAATTCACTGCAAATGATGGCACCACTCTCCGAAGAAGAGATGGATGAACTAGATAGCTTCTTGCTGTCGGACGCCGCATCAGATGAAACCATGATGCTCGATTGCCTTGATGGATATCTAACTGCAATCGTCTCAGGCCCCGTAATGCTCAAGCCTAGTGAATGGCTACCGAAAGTATGGGAACCGACAACAAGAGATGAGTCGACATTTGATACGTTAGCACAGGCTGACCGAATTACAGGCCTGATCATGCGGCATTTGAACGGCATCATCTGGAGCCTGCAACGGGACCCTGACGCATTCGAGCCGGTATTCGATACTGCCGTCTATCCTGACGATCCTCAGGAATACAGCGATGGTGAGATGTGGACATACGGGTACATGACCGGCATTGAGCTCCAAACAAATAACTGGAATGTATTTTTTGATGAGCCGAATAGCGCAGTTGTGCTACGACCGATTTATTTGCTTGGAGCAGAAGAAGTTACTCCAAAAGATGAGGCACTCACAGAAACACCTGTACAGCGAGAGGAATTATCCAATCAGATTCCAGCCTGCGTTGCCTGGATCTACCGGTTTTGGCAACCCTATCGCCGGGCAGTGGCGGAGCGAAGTATCGCCACCAGTTTTCAGCGCGAGATTCCAAGGTAAGGCGAAACGATCCTTGCCCGTGCGGGAGTGGGAAGAAATTCAAGAAGTGTTGTGGTGCGTCAACGGTGCTGCATTAGCCAGGAATTGAGAAAGTAAACTAGCTGACTAGTGGTACGTTAAGGTGTAGTTGCCCAGACCTGTCCTTTGACAGGCATTGTCCGATGTTCGGCGAGGCTGTGTAAAAACAAAAAATCATCGATTTTTCGGGGGTGTAAAACCTTCACCGACCTCAAACGAATCGATTGTAGAGCGTTCTAGTGAGTCGACTTCGCCGACACCACTTTCAGTCCGACGTTTTTACACAACCTCCGGCCATAGGAGACGCTGGGGATTTCCTGAATAGGATGCCGATCTAGCTTTCAGGAAGGTCCGGTTCTGTGTTTTGCGAGTTCACACTTCTAACCCAAACTTGACATTGACCTATGTGAATTGGTTGCCAGTCAGCCGACGTTCAAAAAGGACAGATGCCTAGACATAAGTTCTGCCAATCAAATCGATTTTCTCAAGTTGTCTCTATTGCTTAGTAACTCTCTGCAACAACTCAATTGATGCTTCAACCTCAGCTTGTCTAACCGCAATACTTTCGATGTTGCACCCAACAGGAATTCCCTTTTGATCAGCGAAATGTTTCAACTCAAGCCAACATTGTTCGGAAAACTCGACAGACTGCTGGAGAATGTCCTTTGCATGCGTTAACTCATTCTCTAGCCACCTCGGAATACTGATTCCCAACCATCTCATAAATTGAAGTGTTTTGAGAGAACCGCAGGGAGTAAGCGTAAATATTATTGGAACAAGTGGAACGTTGTGTTCCTGACCATAGTAATAGTAGTCAGACAAGAAACTTTTGGACGCGTTTAGGTCCCAAACTCCTTGGGACACGAAAAATGAACACCCCCGAAATATTTTGTCGAATACTCTTACGTGCTCATTACCCTTAGAAAGATGTCTTTCCGGAATCGTAACGCCACCCATCAGAAGATCGCGATTAATTTCCCTTTTCAATTTATACGCTTCGATGAGAGAGATGGTAACCTCTTGGGAATTTGACGACGCCCCGACAAGAACTGTTAGGTTATTTTCTGGAGATGCCTCTGCAAGAAAGCGAGATAGTTCGGATTTGCTATATTTTCCGACAGACCGGTAAATGACTTTTGGAATGCACAGTGCAGACAAATAATTATTACTGTACAAAAATGGATCAATCGTCTCGATGAAAGGAAATGGCCGCTCCTCTGGCGTCCTCGATTTCTCGTCGTGGATGTCATAAAGGATCAAACCGTCAATCTTGAGAGATTGGAGTCTTTGCACTTGTCTCAAAGAAATTTCCTCAACCTTTTCAGGTGGCGTTTCCCTTTTTGGAGGAACCATTCCATACAGCACGATCCCATTTTCTCTATTTCTAATCTTGTCGAAGAGCATTCCTATTAAGTCTCATATAAGTAAATGAGTGTTGGCGTGGGGCGCCGATTACCTAATACCTTAACCCAAATTGAAACGAAGCTGTACTTCAAGTTATCAAATTGCCCGCCGGAAAGCTGAGGTCTCTTGAATGAAATGGACACGGATATCTTTCGGTTAGCAAACACGTCGAAGGTACGAATCGCCGCGCAAGCTACTCCAGCAAGAATTGTCGGTCAACAAACTGTTCGGCCCAAGCACACCTGTAGCCAACCGAAAATTCGGGAGTATTTCCTGACTGCAGACTATGTGCGACCAGCGCTGTACTGAAATATATTGCCGCACTTATCGGCCCATCAATTGAAAAATTCCCGAGCAAAGGTCTAGACCTTTCCAAAAAAGATATAGGCCAAATTGCATATATCCATTTTTTTTGTTCTCAGTTATATTCCCGCGTCGCTAAAAGGGGGATGATTCCGCGCCGCTTTGCGTTGAATTATTGATTGCCAGTTGTTTGGTAAGGAACGATGCATATAGCAGCTTCAAATAGCCATTACATTTCAACGTTCACCATCGCTTTCATTGTGGCTATGACCTGTCTCGCGGGTACGTGCCGCGCAGCAGTAGAAACAACAGACACCGAAGAATTGCGCAACCGCACCAGGCAAGAAGCATTGGAACGCGAGAAGCAACTGAAAGCGCCCAGCGTCAACCTGCAAGGTGAAGTCCCAAAAGTTGGACCCTTGCAACTTCCTGCCGAGACCCCCTGTTTTACCGTCAACACATTTGTGCTGGAAGTACCCAGCCAGCTTTCTCCTTCCGCACATCGTTACGGGGCAAGCGCCTCATTGTTTGACACTTTTCATTTTGCGCAAAAATTTCTGGAGCAATACTCGGGACAATGCATCGGGCGCGAGGGGATCAACCTCCTGGTGAAAGGCGTAACAGCGAAAATTCTTGAGCGCGGATACTCGACTACGCGGGTCGGCATACCGGAGCAGGACATGTTGACCGGCACACTCAAATTGACGCTGGTTCCTGGAATCATCCATGAATTGCGATTCGCGGATCCAAAAACTGCCGGAACCTGGAAGAACGCCTTCCCGACCTCAGCGGGAAAGCTGCTTAACCTGCGCGACCTTGAACAGGGCCTGGAGCAGATGAAGCGCGCAACGAGCCAGGATGTGGACATGCAGATTGTTCCCGCCGGAGGCCTGGGTGAGAGCGATGTCATTATTTCGGTCAAACGCAGCAAGCCATGGAAAGTGATGGCCAGTCTGGACGACAGCGGGGCAAAAGGCACCGGCAAGACGCAGGCCGGATTGCAAGTCGGATGGGACAATCTTCTTGGTTTGAACGATTTGCTCAATATCGGTACCAGCACCGATGCGGATCGCAACAACTACATGCGCGGAACGCAAGGCAACAATATTTCCTATTCGATACCGTTCGGATACTGGACCAGTACCGTATCCGCGAGCGAGTACATGTATCACCAGCGCATCATGGGGGCTGTCCAAAGTTTTCTGTCCAGCGGCAAAGTGCAGAATCTGGAAGCGAAAGTAAACTACCTCTTCCATCGCGATCAATACAGCAAAAGCAGCCTGCAATTCCGCACCGCCAGACTTTTCAGTCATGCCTACGTCGACAACACCGAAGTCATGGTTCAAAAGCGCGACATTACGTTTGCCGAAATTGCATTGATACACAAACACAACATCGGACAGGGGCAAATCGATACCACGCTTGCCTATCAAAAGGGAACGCCATGGTTTGGCGCACAGGTCGATCCTGCCGGCCTGGGCGCAACCAGTCCGCACTATCTCTATACGCTTGAAACGTTGAATGTCGCACTGAACGTGCCATTCCAACTGAACGATCGCGTATTCGGTTTCAGTTCCACGTTCAGTGCGCAAAACAGCAACAGCGCACTGTATGCCACCCAATGGTTCTCAATGGGCAACCGCTGGACAGTACGCGGCTTCGATGGCGAATATCCGATGAGTGCCGAAAAGGGATTCTTTTTGCGCAACGAGATCAGCATACCCATTACCGATATCGCGCAATCCGCCTACGTCGGCCTCGACTTCGGCAAGGTGTATGGCGACAACACAGCCACACTTCTGGGAGATAAATTGGCGGGATTCGTCACAGGACTCAGAGGCAGCCTGATGCAGGGCCTGATGTATGAAGTATTTGCAGGGATCGCGCTATACAAGCCGAAACAATATCCAACCGATCAACCTGCGGCAGGCTTTAGTTTGATCTATCAAATTTAACACGGCAAACATGAACCAACGGTAACGACGAAATCTGAGAGGTCACCCATGCGCACACACGATCAAGCGAATATTGAACAGAACCTGAACGGCAATGCGCTGGTTCGACAGTCGCCCTTGCGTCGCACGGTTGCCTGGCTCACCCTCGTCGCTTATATTGGACAACCGATGATCGTCACGGCTCATGTGATTGCCGACCAGGCTGCCGCTGCGAGCAAGCGCCCCGTCATCGATACCACCGCCAACGGAATACCTTTGGTGCAGATCGCCACACCCAATGCCGCCGGTGTCTCGCACAATCAATATACCCAATTCAACGTCGACCCTGCCGGGTTGATACTCAACAACAGCTCAACCACTGTTCTCACCCAACAAGCCGGCTATGTTGCGGGCAACCAGAATCTGACCAACGGTGCCGCCAGCGTCATCCTGAATGAAGTGACCAGCACCAGCCGAAGTCAATTGAACGGTTACATCGAAGTGGCAGGACAACAAGCTCAAGTGATCGTCGCCAACCCTAACGGCATCACCTGCAACGGCTGCGGCTTCATCAATACCAGCCGCGGCGTACTTACTACCGGCACGCCAGTTTTGGGTACAAGCGGCGGTCTCGATTCACTCCGCGTGACGGGCGGAGACATCCAGATCGGTGCGGCGGGATTGAATGCAGGCAATATCAGCCAGCTCGACCTTATTGCACGCAGCGTCCAGGTCAACGGCCAACTCTGGGCGAACAATCTCAACGTCGTTACCGGCGCCAACCTCGCCAACTACAACAACTTGGGTGTGCAGATCATTGCGGGCGATGCCAACAAACCCACCGTCGGTATCGACGTCGCCCTGCTCGGCGGTATGTATGCCAACAAGATTCGTTTGGTCGGTACTGAAGCCGGCGTCGGTGTGAACAGTCTGGGCAATCTCTCGGCACAGGCAGGCGATTTCAGTCTCGACAACCAAGGACAGATCACCTTGGGCGGCCGTACGACTGCCAACGGCAACCTGACAGTCAACAGCAATACCGGCATCGCCAACACCGGCACACTTTATAGCCAGCAAGCCGCACAGCTCACCAGCACAGGCAGCATCACCAACAGCGGATTGTTAACCGCTCAGGGCAACCTCACTCTCAATGCGAACAGTCTTAACTCCACCGGCATACTGGGTGCGGGCATTGACGCCAATGGCAACGCCACACAGAACGGCAACCTCGGCATCACCACCCAGAACCAGACCGTCGCCACGGGAACCAATGTTGCAGGCAGCAGCATGAGTATTGCTGCGACGGACATTAACCTTGCCAACAGCAAAACGAGTGCAGGGAGCAATATTAACCTCAACGCCACGGCAGGCAACATCGACCTGGCCAGCGCAAAAACACAATCGCTCGCAGGTAGCATCGTAATGAACGCCACGGGTTCAGTCACCAACGACCTGGGAACACTCAATGGCGTAACGATTAGCAGCACCTCCGCAGGTTTCAGCAATGCGGGCGGCAACGCTTACGCCAGCGGAAATTTGGGGCTCAACAGCAGCGGTGTTATCACTAATAGTGGCGCGTTATTGGCCCTGGGCAACCTTACCGTCAATGCCAACAGCCTCAACTCCACCGGCATACTGGGCGCAGGCATTGACGCCAACGGCAACGCCACACAAAACGGCAGCCTCGGCATCACCACCCAGAACCAGACCGTTGCCACGGGCACCAATGTGGCAGGCGGCAGCATGAGCATCGCCTCCACCGACATCAGCCTTGCCAACAGCAAAACGAGTGCAGGAAGCGATATCAACCTCAACGCCAGTGCAGGAAACATTGACCTGACCAGTTCCAAAACACAATCGGTGGCGGGAAACATTGCATTGAATGCCTCGGGCTCAGTCATCAACGACTTGGGAACACTCAACGGCGCAAAGATTACCAGCACCTCGGCCGGTTTCAGCAATACGAGTGGCAATGTCTATGCCAGCGGGGATTTGGGAATCAACAGCAGTGGTGCTATCTCTAACAGTGGTGCGTTATTGGCCCAAGGCAACTTTACCCTCAATGCGAACAGCCTCAACTCCACCGGCATACTGGGCGCAGGCATTGACGTCAATGGCAACGCCACACAGAACGGCAACCTCGGTGTCACTACCCAGAACCAGACCGTTGCCACGGGCACCAACGTTGCAGGCGGCAGCATGAGCATCGCCGCCACCGACATCAGCCTTGCCAACAGCAAAACGAGTGCGGGGAGCAATATCAACCTCAACGCCGGTGCAGGCAACATTGACCTCACCAGTTCCAAGACACAATCCGTTGCGGGAAACATTGCATTGACTGCCTCGGGAGCGGTGAACAACACCTCGGGTTTGCTCTTTGGAACACAGGTCGCGAGTAATGCAGCAAGCTTCAACAATACCCATGGCATCCTGGGTGCTAACGGCAATATCAGCCTGACCGCGAACAATATCGACAACACCAACGGCCAAATCGGCAATACGCTTAACAGTGCGGGAAACATCACCCTTACCACCCCGGGCAATCTCACCAACACCGGCGGACAGATCGGAAGTGACCAGGACCTGTTAATCACCGCCAATACCATCCTCGGTAATGGACGAGTTATTGGCGGGCGCGATGCCAATATCAGCCTGCAAGGCAACTATATCAATGCTTCAGGGAATGTATTCCAGGCTAATCGCGACCTGACCTTCGGTACCACCGGCACACTCACCAACCAAACCTCCCTTGAAGCGGTAGGCAACCTCACCGTCAACGCTGCGGGCATCGACAATCAGGCAGGCGCACAGATCAACTCCGACCACACCACCCTGAACACCGGAACAGGCGACATTGCCAATGCCGGACGTATCGAGGGCAATATCGTCGACACGTACAGCAACAACTTCAACAACACGGCAACGGTGATCGGGAACGTTGTCAACATCAATGCCAACAACATCAGCAACCTGAATGCGGCGGCCATCATCGCCGCCACGCAGAGCGTAAACCTCATCGTTACCAGGGCGCTTGTCAATCAGGACGGTGCCAACATCTTCAGCCTCGGCGACATTAATATCGGGTCGAATAGCGTCATCGATCCAATGACAGGCTATGTGACGGGTAATGCCGTCAGTGTCACCAACCGCTCCGCCACGATAGACGCGACAAACGATTTGCGGATCAGCGCTGCCACGATCACCAACGAACGCACAGTGGTGGGGTTGGAGTGGGGTCCATCGTGGACGGGTACGCCTGTTGTGGGGACACCGGGGTACAACGCGCTGGGTACGCCAAGTTACACTCCAACTTATGCCGATCAACACTTAACGGCTGCCACCACCCCTGCCGCCCAGTTTTTATCTGGTGCCAACATGTTCTTTGGCGGCGGTGTGTTGAACAACACCTACAGCAACGTCATCGCGGGCGGAACGTTGGTTGCTCAGATGGCGGTCAATAACAATGGGCCTGCGTTGCTTGAAAGCACTACCCTGAGCGGACAGTACAATGACTATTCGGTCGTCTATGTGCCGCAATCAGGCACTTGCGGATACTTTAGCTACAACTGTGTTCCAGCACATGTCGCCTACATTCCTGTCACGACGCCCTACAATCCCGCGCCGACTTACGTCCCGATATCGGGCCTGAATTACACCCAGCTGGCATCGTCGCCGTATGCATATCTGGCCGCCAATGGCAGTCAGCCCGTTGCTATCAATGCGGCAACAGCCACGGCGAATACGACAAGCGCTCCTACTCCGGGTTCAAACAACGTTTCCAGCCCCCAAAAAACCCAGCCAGTCGCCGCAGTAGCCGGAGCGGCATCCACAAATCCAGCGCTGCCTGCGCTGACTGTTCCCACCAGCGGCCTGTACACCATCCACAGCCAACCGGGACAGCCTTACCTGGTGGTGACCGACCCGCGCTTTACCAGCTACGCCAACTTTGTCTCCAGCGACTACATGCTGAGCCGCTTGTCGCTCAATCCGCAGCAAATGCAAATGCGCTTGGGCGACGGTTTCTACGAACAGCAACTGGTGACGCAGCAGATCACCGCCGGCACGGGCCGTATGTATGTTAACGGCTACACCGATGCCCAATCGGAATTCATCGCACTGATGAATTCGGGCATCGATGCCGCCAAGGATTTCAACCTCACGGTTGGTGTTGCACTGACGACCGCCCAGATCAATTCTCTCAAGCATGACATTGTGTGGATGGTGGATCGCAGCGTGACCTTGCCGAACGGCACGACCGAACACGTACTGGCCCCACAGGTCTATTTGTCCAGCGTGCAGGAAGCAGACCTCAAACCGAGCGGCGCATTGATCTCGGCGAACGTGATTAACATCAACGGTAATGTCAACAACAGCGGCACCATCCGCGCCAACACTGCGCTCTCCATCAATGCGAACGACATCACCAATCAGGGCGGTACGATCAGCAGCGGTGGTAGTGCCATCCTGGTAGCCAGCAACGACATCCTCAACCTCTCCGGCAACATCAGCGGCGCCGACGTCAGCCTGACAGCCGGGCGCGACATTACCAATGCGCTCACCAGCCAGAACGTTACCCGCACGTTTGGCAATGGCGTGATGAACGGCACCGAACTCAATTCGGCAGCCGGTATCAATGCCACCGGTTCCCTTAATATGAATGCGGGTAAAGACGTCTCCATTGTCGGCGCCGCAGTCAACGCGGGCGGCGATGCCACGATCAATGCAGGGCGTAATCTCACCGTGGGCGTGCTCACCGCAACCAATTCATCTACCGCGAATCAGTACGGCGCTTACGCCACCAATATCACGCAACACACCAGCAGCATCCAGACGGGAGGCAACCTCAATCTGGCTTCCGGTAGCGACATGCACCTCACCTCAGCCGCGCTTAATGTCGGCAAAGATGCCACTTTGATGTCTGGCGGCGACCTGACAATCGACGCCAGCAAAAACAGCACGTCCTCCGGTTACAACACAGGTTCTGCAATAGGGCGTTTCAATGATGAAACCGTTCTCGGCTCCACACTGAATGCAGGAGGCAATGTCACCCTTGTTGCTACCCAGTTGAATACAGCTGCCACAACACAAGCAAGCGGCGGCAGTTCAACCGGGCGTACCGATGGCAAGGGCAACATCACCTTGCAAAGCACCGACATCACCAGCAAGACCGGCGCGCTTACCGTGGCGGCCGATGCCAACGTCAACATCGGCGTGACTGCAGAAAATCACAACTCTTACACCGAGTCGCATGCTACAGGGAGTGGCTTGTTCACAACCACCACACTTGATGTGCGTAGCGAAAGCTGGCGCACCGACAACATTGGCAGCAACCTCTCCGGCAACAGTGTCAGCATTACCAGCGGCAAGAACATCGGGGTTGTCGGCAGCACCGCCAGCGCCATGCACGACATCAACGTTGCTGCGATGGGTGATGTCAATATCACTGCTGCCACCAACACCTATGGCTCGGACAGCTACCGCCACGAAACCACCACCGGTCTGCAGTTCAGTAGTGGCGGCAACCCGTTCAGCCTCACCGACAGCGGCCCCGACATCACCACCCAGGCCCGCATCGACGGCACCAAACAAAGCTACAACCGCAGCAGCCTCACCAGCACCGGCGGCAACATCAACGTCGTTGCAGGCGGCAATCTGGTCGCACTCGGCACCGACCTTGCCGCCAAAACAGGCAACCTGGCGTTGACCGCAGGCGGCACTGTCGCCCTGCTGGCCGGCCAGGACACCCTGAACCAGAGCAGCAGCACCCTGATCGTCACCAACCCCAACGCCTTCACCAAACAGCACCACACCATCACGGATACCTCCAGCAGCGTCGACTACCAGGGCAGCACCGCCCAAGCCAACAACATCAACGTCAACAGCGGGGCCGACACCGTATTGCAGGCAGCCCAGGTTACCTCGGGCGCAGGCGGCATCAACATAGATGCTGCGGGTGACCTCAAACTACTGGCCGCTACCAACAGCAATAGCAGCACCCACACCGAGACCCTGTCCACAGACGGAATGGGCATCAAGGCTGACGGAACGCCCGCCGACCTGGCAACACGCCGGATAAACAACAAGGCTGAAAGCCAGACCCAAACCAATCAGGTTACCAGTCTCGTCAGCGCAGGTGACATCACCACCCATTCCGGCGGCGACACCCTGATACAGGCCAGCACACTCAATGCACAAGGGGCCATCGCCCTTTCTGCAACCGGCTATGCGGCAACAACCAATGCAGACGGCAGCACCAACGCGGGCCGCGACGGCAAGATCACCTTCGCTGCGGTGAAGGACAATACGTACACCAACGTCACCAACAGCAACAACTCGTTTGCCTGGCAGAATGCCAACGGTGGCGGCAACTACGTCGAGACACCCAAGCTCGCCAACATCAGCACAGGCCCTTCGACCGGGCTCAGGACAGGCAAGGGATTGAGTGTGAATGCCAAAGGCGGAGTCGCCATCGACATCCCGACCGTACCCGCCACCCCCGCTTCTGCCCCGCAGACCGATGCCAAAGGCAACATCATCCCGCCCGTAGCATTGACCGCCGAACAACAAGCAGCCCAACGCCAGGCCGACTTCAACAAGGCCATCCAGAACCTGTCCAGCCAACCCGGACAAGCGTGGATCGGCCAACTGGCGAACGATCCCAAGGTGCAGGTGCAGTGGAACCAGGTGCAGACGGCTGCGCAGCACTGGAATTATGCGCATGATGGGTTGACGCAGGAGGCGGTGGTGGTAATTGCGATTGCGGTTGCCTATTTCACGGCGGGTGCGGGCAGTTCAATGGTGGGAACCACAAGCGCAGTAGAAGGTGGTGCCGCAGGCGCGACAGCAACAACAATTGGCGGAACAACACTGGCGACTACCGCTACGACAGCGGCGGGTGCTACGGTTACGGAGTACACAGTGGCAGGTGCGGTCATCAATGCGGGCTTTACCGCGCTGGCCAGCGAGGCTGCCGTCTCCTTCGCCAACAACAAAGGCGATATCGGCAAGACCCTGAACGACATGGGGCAGAGCCAGAACGTGCGCAACGTCGTTGCGGCTATGCTGACCGCCGGGGTGGGAGCGGATTATTTGAAAACGTATAACCTCGAAAGCTTCGCTGCGAAAACGCTGACTGGATGTATCACGAGCGACATGACCGGAAGCGGATGTCAGAAAGGCGCAACCACGGCGGCTATCATGGCAGGATCGGAATGGGCTAATAATGCAATGCGGAATTCCATGATTGACGATTCCAAAAGATTCAAAGGGGTTAAAGATGCCAACGATCCGTCCGGTAAGATATATAACAACGTTACCGGGCAGGGTAGTGCGGGCATCAATGGTTCTGGTGATCGGCTTGCGGGTACGCGCATTGACGTGGGAGCATTGGGCGAGTTTGGAACCATGACACCACCCACTGTCGACAACCCACTTTGGACGTTTTCAGGAAAAATCAATCCGGATAATGGGAAGGCGTTTATGTTATCGGAAGCGATCGCAGCACAAACTGGTTTGACTGGCGGTTCTCAAGCACTTTCACAAACCTTTGCAAATATTTCGGTTGCGCCGGGTAGCTTCCTGGATAGACTGGATGAATCCTTTGCCGGTCCGCACGACTATTTTGGCGGCGTGGTCTGGAATGGTTATGACGCATTGGGGAATGCAAACGTCAATCAACCCTCCTGGATCAGGAATGGTATGGCCATCGTCGATATTCCTCTGGTGACACCGCTGGTAATACCGACCTTTCTACAGCAGATCAACCTTGACCCTGTGACGTTGAACAACACTGTTCATAATGGGACGCATTAAACATGAACCGATACTCCATTTGCAAACTTTGCCCGGTCTTATTGCTGGTCTTGCTATTGGTTTCATGCAAGACCATCCCGGATTGGGATAAGGAAATAATCGATAACCCGGTTGAAGATGGACGTTGCCCGGATTTATCTGGACGGTTTAATTACGAACATATCAAGTGGAAGAATATAAGAGAATGGGATCCGATACTTGAGGAAGACCTGCCCGACAATCTACCAGCCGATCGGGCGGTTCCCAAGGACTACAAACCAGGTTTCGTAAAAAGAGGCGCGGAGCTTATTCCCATACCTTTCCCTGCCCCTGGTGATTTTTATCCGGGGCACTACGGATCAATAGCCATCTACAATAAAATTCACAAGGGGAAAATTGGTGCGTATCCGGGCACGGTTATAGTCACACTGACGCGCTTAGACCAGATTGGGCGTAAGTACCACGTCCGGGTCGATTGGGATAAGGAAGGGCTGCTTGGAGAATACGACTTCAAGTTCAATGATATGTGGGTCTGCTCCGGCAACAAGTTTATCCGGGTAGCGAAGAGCACGCTGTACGAACGTCCCGATTCTGATGAAATCGATCCCAAGGACTATCGCAGAATTTACGTGTTGCCAAATGGAAATATCCGGATAGACAGAAAGCATACCTACATTTACAGGCCAGACAAAAGCCATTTCGCGAGGTCCTACGTAAGCCTTGTGTTTGCGAAATCTCACTAGGGAAGGCCCGAACTGCGTCAAGTATGTCAGACACATCTAAGTGGATGCACATTGCACCTGGAGGTGTCAGATGAATCGATAATTAAAAGAATTAAAAGGCTCAGACCACAGTTATCCGCAACATAAGCTTTGTTGATAAAAGTGCCTCGGCATGAGTGCTGTTCCAGACGTGCCTTACACACTATATTAATGATTTTAAATTCAAAGGAAATATCGCATTAGATTGGATTTGCATTCCTATTGTTTTACCTGTTCGTTTTTTTAACTTTAAGGAAATCAATATGAAAAAAGTTCTTACCGTCGCATTACTGTCCGCTGTGTTTGCTGCGCCTGCATTTGCTGCAGACAATGGGTTTTATGTCGGTGCCAATCTGGGCCAGGCTACGGCTTCCGGTAATCTTGTTAGCGGGCTGACCACATCGCATTCCGATACCGCTATGAGCATCTTGGGTGGCTACCAAGTTAACAAGAACTTCGCCGCTGAAGTGCAATATATAGATATGGGTAAGCTTACTCAAGGTAGCGCAACCGCGAAGACTTCCGGTATTGCGGCCACTGCAGTGGGAATTCTACCGATCAACGAGATGTTTTCTCTATTTGGCAAATTGGGAGTCTCCAATACCAGCGTGAAAGCAACCAACCCGTTTCTTGATGCGACAGACAGTAAAACCGCAGTCACTTTTGGGGTGGGCGGTCAGTACAACATCAACAGCTCTTTGGGTATTCGTGCTGGTTATGATAGGTATACCGTGGGGCAGGCAACGCCAAATGGAACTGATGGTACTTACACCGTCATCTCTGCTGGTGTGGTGGCCTTCCCCCGAAAAATAGTCTTCCAAGAGTGGCGTAATATTAACGTTACTTTTGAAAGGAAAGAAGATGAAGACTATACCGAAGCGGGAATACACACCCGAATTTAGGGAGTTGGCAGTCAAACGTG